>Ga0065720_1002836_pt1 | contig 58117 bp, 55 predicted proteins | sample Thericmetagenome_FD_59107 | JGI IMG/M metagenome (GOLD analysis project Ga0065720, IMG submission 59107) | Thermophilic microbial communities from the Joint Bioenergy Institute, California, USA of rice/straw/compost enrichment - eDNA_2 v2... | ecosystem: Engineered > Solid waste > Grass >... | reverse complement strand
ACGGGTTTTGGTTGTGCGATACCGTACTGATCGTGGCTGAAGGTGTCGCGCGCTGCGCGTACGGGAGGTGCCGGGCCGAGCTGCCCCCGCCGGGGACCAAGGGCGGCCGGCCGCGGAGGTTCTGCAAAGACCGGCGCTGGGAGGGCGGCCGCACGTGCGCCCAGATGGCTCGGGCGGAGCGCACGGCGCTGGAGGCGCTCGGGCTGGACGGGGGCAGCGCCGCGTACGCGCTGGACGCGGAACGGCTGCGCGAGCACGTCCTCGCGGTGCAGGAGCCGGTCGCGGCGCTGTCGACGGCGCTGACGCAGGTGCTGGACCGGCTCGACGAGGTTCAGCGCGACGCCGTGGACGCCGCCGAGCAGGCCAACCGGCAGGCGGCCGAGGCGGAGCGGGCGCGGGTGGCCGCCGAGGAGGCCCGCGAGCGTGCGGTGCAGGAGGCGCGGCGGAGGACCGAGGCGGCGGAGGCGACCGCCGCGGCCGCCGTGAAGGAGCGGGACGAGGCGGTGCAGCGCGCGGCCGCCGCGGCGAGCCAAGCGCTGGCCGCCACGGAGGCCCTCGGCGCGGCACGCGCGGAGACCGCGACGGCCAAGGCGGAGCAGGAGCGGGCGACCGCCCGCGCGGAGGCGGCCGAGCGGGCAGCGGGGGAGTCCGCGGTCGCCGCGGCCGTGGCGGAGGAGCGGGCGCAGGCGCTGTCGGCCCAGCTCACGGCGGCCGAGGAGCGGCTGGCTGAGCGGACCGCGGCGCTGGCCGACGCGCAGGCCCGCGCCGACGTCGCGGCCGAGCGCTGCGTCACCGAGCAGCAGGCGCACCGTGAGACCCGGCAGCGGCTCGACGCGCTCGCAGCCGAGCTCGCCGCCGTCCGGGAAGAACTCGACACGGTGCGGACCGAGCGGGACAGGGCCCGTGCCGCTGCGGAGACCGCGGAGGTGGCGGCCGCGCGGCTGCGCGACGAGCTGGCGGCGGCGCGGGTCCAGGCGGAGGAGGACGCGGCCGCGCACGCCGCCGTCCGCGACGAGCTGGCCGCCGCGCAGGCGGAGCTGGCGCGGCTGCGGGCGCAGCAGGCGGCCGAGCAGGACCTGCGAGCGATGCTGCGCTCAGCGCTCGGCTCGGCGGAGCCCGGCTGACCGCGAGCACTGGCAGCGCGGAGCGGGACGTGGTCGGATCGACGCACCCCGCGGCGCGACGACGCGCGCGATGCGCGGCGCCGGGTCGCACGGAGCGGAGGGAGCAGCCGATGGTGCTACCGGACGTCGTCGATCGGGAGACCTGGCGCGCGGAGCTGGCCGCGCTGCGCGAACGGGAGAAGGCGGCCACCCGCGAGCTCGACGCGATCGCCGCGCAGCGTCGCCGGCTGCCGATGGTGGCGTTGCCGGACTACACGCTCGTCGGTGCGGAGGGACCGGTCCGGCTCGTCGACGTGTTCGACGGACGGACGCAGCTCATCGTGTACCACCACATGTGGTTCCCGGGCGAGGAGTGGCAGTGCGGCGGCTGCACCAGCTTCACCTCGTCGTTCACCCGCCTCGACTTCCTCGACCACTACGACGCGCGGTTCGTGGTGGTCACCCCGGGCCCGATCGGCGAAGCGCTGGCCTACGCCCGGCGCGTCGGCAACACGATGACCTGGTACTCGACGGCGGACAGCGCGTTCGGCGCCGACGTCGACGCACCGCCCGGCGGTGGTTTCTCGGTCAACGTGCTCCTGCGCGACGGCGACCGCGTGTACCGGACCTGGCACACGAGCGGACGGGGCGTCGAGCAGCTGACGTACACGTTCGGGCTCCTCGACGTGCTGCCGTTCGGGCGTCGCGAGCAGTGGCAGGACTCGCCACCGGGGTGGCCGCAGGGTCCCACGTACGCCGGATGGCTCGACTCGCCGGACATCGCCCGCCTCTACGGGACGGCGCGCTGAGCGGGCCGACCCGCCCGGCGCCGATGAGTTCGGGCGGGCGGGACGGTCTCAGTGGACGTGGATCCGCTCGAGGCACCCGCAGCAGACGGGCAGCAGCCCGTCGTCGAGTACCGCGCCGCCCGGCCGTACCTCGGGGTCGTGCGCACCGTGACCTGGACCGGGACGGCAGCGGCAGCCGATCGCATCCCGGAGCTGTTCGCGCACCTCACCGCGCACGGCGTGCCGCCCGCGGGAGCGCCGTTCCTGCGCTACCACCGCATCGCGGGTGAGCACGAGCTGGTCGTCGAGGCCGGGGTGCCGGTCACCGAGCCCGTTCCGCGAGCGGGGGAGATGCGGGTCGGCACGCTCCCGGCCGGGCGCTACCTCGTGGTCGTGCACGCCGGGCACCCGGACGAGCTGGTGGCGGTGGCGGACGGGATGGCGGCGCACGCCCGGGATCGCGGCTGGGCGTTCGACCGGCGGGGCGAGGCGTGGGGCTGCCGCCTGGAGACGTTCCTGACCGATCCGCGCGTCGAGCCCGACCCGCGCCGGTGGCGGACGGAAGTGGCGGTCCGGCTCGCCGACTGACCAGCTGGTGGGGCGTGCGCGGCCCGGTCCCGCCGCGCGGCGGTGGTCCGGCTGTTCATCCTGACCGGACACTTCGCGGCGACGATTCCCGGACGAAGGGGTCCCCAGATGACCGCAGAGACGACCGCCCGCTCCACGCACCCGCCGTACGACACCGAGTTGGCTGTGTGGATCGACGCGCTGGAGCTTCCGGCGCCCGGACCCGAGACGCTGCCCGTCCTGCGCTCGGCGATGGCCGACGGTCTCCCCGGCGTGCCGGTGTCCGGGCTGACCGTCGCGGCCCGGAGGGGCTCCGGCCATCACCCTGCGGGTGCTCACCCCGACCACCGGGACCGGGCCGTGGCCGGCGATCTACCACGTCCACGGCGGCGGCGTGGTCATGGGCCACCGGGGGCTCGGGATCGACGCGTTCGCGACCGCCGCGGCCGAGCACGGCGCCGTCGTGGCGTCGGTGGAGTACCGGCTCGCACCCGAGCACCCCGCGTCCCGCGCCGGTGGAGGACTGCTACGCGGGCCTGGTGTGGACCGCCCGGCACGCCGAGGAGCTGGGCATCGACCCGGAGCACATCCGAATCGCCGGGAGCAGCGCCGGTGGCGGGCTCGCCGCCGGCACCGCCGTGATGGCGCACGATCGCGGCTTCCCGCACCTGACCCACCAGAGCCTGTGCTGCCCGATGCTCGACGACCGGGGCGCCACCCCGGCCAGCTCGGAGGTGGTCGGCGACTCACCGTGGGACCGGGCGGCCGAGCGAGTTCGGCTGGACCGCCCTGCTCGGGGACTCCCGCGGCGGCCCGGACGTCTCACCGTGCGCGGCGCCCGCGCGGGCCACGGCCCTGTCCGGGCTGCCCCGGACACACCTGGACGTCGGCAACACGGAGCTGTTCCGCGACGAGGTGCTCGACCACGCCCGCCGGCTCTCCGCCGCCGGGTCGTCGTGGACCTCCACATGTGGGGCGGGAGGTCCACGGGTTCGACTCGGTCGTGCCGCACGCCCGGGTGAGCCGGGCGTCGATCACCGCCCGCGGCGGCTTCCTGGCCCGCGCACTCGCGGGATGACGGCACACGTGCCCGTGTGCGCGAACTCATCGGTCCGCTCAGTGCCGTCGACGGCGACGCCGCCGGTGCTCTGCGCGTCCATCGCGCACGTCGACGCAGTGGTCGAGTGCGGGTGCGACGGTCGGTGACCTCGGGCGCGCGGCGCGGCCGCCGACGTCCTCGACGACTTGGGCGCGCGTGTCCGGCTCGAGCTGGCGCATGCGCCGACCGTCGTCGACGCGGTGGTGCTGGAACGGTTCGCCGCCGGCGTCCGGATCACCCTGGACGGATCACCCTGGAGCGGATCCGCGACCGCTCCCGGACCGGTCCGGCGCTCCGCGTGCTGCTCGACGCGGAGACCGATCCCGAACAGCGGCGCGCGGTCACCGCGTCCCTCGGCCTCACCTGCCCCGCCCCGGTGATCGCCGCGGTACCGGCCGCCGGGGGACGGAGATCGTGCCCGCGGCCGCGGGCCGGCTCGCCACCCGGTTCGGCCGCATCCACGTCGTCGTCCGGCCCGGCGGGGACGGGGCCGACGCGATCGACGGCACCCGCTGGCGCCGCGGCATCGGCGAGCTGGTCACCCCGACCGGCTGCCCGCCTCCTGGGCACAGGCCCGGGCCGCGCTGCGGACCACCGGCACGGGCGCCTCGGGTGAACCCGGTGACCTCGTCGCCCGCTGCACCGGCTTCGCCGTCGTCGCGGAGCACGTCAGCGCGGCCGCCGCGGACATCGCGACGTGCGCGCCCTCGACGCCGTCGCCGCCGCGCCCCCCTGGTCCCTGGAGACCCTCGACGTGCTGCTGCGCCACCGGACGGTCCGGAAGGCGGCGGCCGATCTGGTCGTCCACCGCTCGACCCGGCAGGAACGCCTCGTCCACCTGCGCCGCGAGCTGGCCACGACGTCGACGACCCGGCCGGACGACAGCGCGCGGCCCTCGCGCTGGCGCTGCGGCGGCTGCGGAACTCGGGAGACCTCGCGGGCCCGTAGCCGGGTTCAGCGCATGGCGAACTCCAGTGGGACGGGAACCGGTGGTGGGAGCGGGCGCGCCGGCCCCGCGCGGAACGACTGGAGCATGTAGGCCACGAACCGGTGCGACGCGGCCGCCGTGGCCTCCGGGGCGTCCAGGCGGATGCCGCGGTTGGCCTGCAGGAGCAGGACGACGTCCGACGGGGCGAAGTCAGCGCGCAGGTCACCTGAGGCCTGGGCCCGGCGCACCAGCTCGGCGAGGCCCTGTTCGGCGCGGGCACGGAGCGCCGAGAACTCGGGCACGGTCGGCAGTGCGGTCAGGAACGCGGCGGAGAAGCCCTGGTCGCGGGCGTGCATGGCGCACAGCTGGCGCAGCGCCGTGCAGAACGCCCGCCACGGATCGGGATCGGCGAGCGCCCGGTCCAGCAGGCCTGCACAGGCGGACATCTCCTCGGCGAACGCCGCAGCGACGAGCGCGTCGCGGGTGGGGAAGCGCCGGTAGACGGTGGCGATGCCGACGCCTGCGCGCCGCGCGATCTCGGAGAGCGGTACGTCCAGACCCTCGGTGCCGAATGCGGCGCGCGCCACTGCGAGGATGCGCTCCCGGTTCGCGGCGGCGTCGGTGCGCAAGTGAGGGGATCTGCTCGGCACCGGTCTCACTTTACGGCGAAGTGGAGGACTCCCTCCGGTTCCGTTGCTACGGATGGAGGCATGCTTCCCGACTCCATGCGCTACGCCCGGTTCGATCGCTACGGGCCACCCGAGGTCCTCCACGTCGCCACCGGCCCGGTGCCGCGGCCGGGCCCGGGGGAGGTGGTGGTGCGGGTCGAGGCGGTGTCGGTCAACGGCGGCGAACTCGCGCTGCGGTCCGGGCAGCTGCGCCCGTTCTCGGGCAACCGGTTCCCCAAGCGGATCGGCCTCGACCTCGCCGGCACCGTCGTCGACCCGGGGAACAGCCGGTTCGACCTCGGTGAGCCGGTGTGGGGTGCGATCGGGCGCGGTGGCGGCTCGGCAGCCGAGTACGTGGCGGTGCGGGCCGACCGGATCGACCGGGTTCCGGACGGGCTCGACGCCGTCCACGCCGCAGCGCTCGTCGTCGGGACGACGGCGATCACGGCGCTGCGGGACGTCGCCGCGCTGGCCCCGCGGGAACGGCTGCTGGTGCGCGGCGCGGCCGGCGGCGTCGGGCACATCGCGGTGCAGCTCGGCCGCGCGATGGGGGCGCACGTGACCGGCCTGGCGAGCGCCGCCGCGCTCGACCTGGTGAAGGAGCTGGGTGCCGACGAAGCGATCGACTACCGGGAGCCAGGGGAGCTCGGCCGGTTCGACGTCGTGGTGGACACGGTGGGCACGGACCCGGAACGCTTCCGTCGCCTGCTCACCGCGGACGGGCGGATGGTCGCGATCGCGTTCGACCTGAACCGGAGGCTGCGAGCCGTCTCGTACCTGGCCGCGCACGCCGCGCGGCGCAGACGGTGGGTGCGCTTCTTCAGCGGCTACCCCGCGGCCCCGCGCTTCGCCGAGCTCGGGCGGTGGTTCCGCAACGGGGAGGTCCGGCCGCACGTGGACCGGACGTTCCCGCTCGAGGACATCGCCGCCGCGCACCGGGCGCTGGAGCAGGGCGGGGTGCGCGGGAAGATCGTCGTGACCCTGTAGGCACCGCGAGTCGTGCGTTCGGTAGGGCGAGTTCGCCGAAGTGGAACGGCGAGTCAGCCGGGACAGCCGGCGTCGCGCGTTCAGCCCGGGCGAGTCCAGCGATCGGTGCGGCGCGTCCAGCGGTCTGCGCGGACGCGTCGGCCGCCGCGCCCGGGATGTCGCGCAGCTCGTCGGGCCGCACGTGGAGCGCCGCGGCCGCGTGCGCGGACGACCCGAATGCGGGACTCGCCGATCCGGGCGCGGGACTCGCCCGGCCCGATTGCCGGACTCGCCGGGCGAGGTGCGGGACTCGCGGGAGGGTCCGCCTCTGCGCCTCAGGCCGGGGCGAGCACGCGCACGGCCTCGGCCACCGCTGCCCGGCGGGCGACCCGCACCGCCGTCTCGAGCGGGCGGAGCGCCTCCCGCCGCGCACCCGCCGCGGACGCCGAGAGTGCACCGCCGTCGTCGAGCAGGGCCGCGGAGAGGATCGCCTCGACCTCGTCGGCCTGCTGCAGCACCCGCAGCGGCTGGCTCGGCATGCCGCCCGGCCAGCGCGATTCGGGCCGGGCCCGCAGCGCGGCGGCGATCTCCTCGCGCACCCCGGGGCGGTGCCGGGCCACACCGAGCGAGGTGAGCACGGACGCCGACTGCCGCACCTGCTCGCGCAGGTCCCGCTCGGCCTGGGAGATCGGGACGTACTCCGGCGGCGGGCCGGGCTCCGGAACCGGGTAGACGGTCCAGCGCACCACGCCGTCGGCGACTGCGGTCGGCACGATGCCCAGTCCGCCGACGGGCAGGTTGACCTCGGCGAACAGCACGCCCTCCCCGGCGTCGATCGCGGCGCGGGTGAACACCCCGGGACCGGGTACGCCGCGGACGTCACCGGGCGCGGTCAGGACCAGCCGGGCCGGGCTGCGCGGAGCGGCGCGGCGGATCGCGGCGAGCAGGAACGTGAGCGTCGTGGGTCGGTTCGACAGCGTGGGGAGCGATGTCGCCTCGGCGGTGGCGTCGTCGGCCGCGTGCACCTCGTGCAGCTGGGCCCACGGGGCCAGCGCATCGAGCGCGTCGTCGGGCGCGGCGGCGCCGGCGAGCCAGGCCGACGCCCACACCGTGAGGGTGGCGGAGGGGCAGGGCACCCGGTCAGGCTATCCACCGCCGAGACCGCGGGCACGACTGCCGTGCGGGTGAAGACCACCACGCTCCGTGACCCGCGCCGAGGGCGTGTCGTAGCCGCGTTCCGGCCCCGCGGGCTGGTACGAAACCGGGGTGCCCCGTGCCCACGACTACGCCGGACTCTTCGCCGCCGACGGCACCCGCACGCGCACCCGCCGCAAGGTCGTTCCCGAGATCCCCGCCGAGCGCGGGCTGGTCGTCGAGGACCCGGCCAGCGGCTTCTGCGGTGCGGTCGTCGAGGTGAACGTGCGCGAGGTGACGCTGGAGGACCGGCACGGGCGCCGGCGCGTGTTCCCGCTGCTGCCGGCCGGGTTCCTGTACGAGGGCGAACCGGCGACGCTCGTCGTGCCGAAGCGCGCACCGGCCGGGCCCGTGCGGGTGCGGTCAGCGTCGGGCTCGATCGCGGTCCTCGGTCACAGGGCGCGCACCGCGCGGGCGTCGCGGATCTGGGTCGAGGGCATCCACGACGCCGAGCTGATCGAGACCGTGTGGGGGCACGACCTGCGCGTCGAAGGAATCGTCGTCGAGCCCATGCACGGCATGGACGATCTCGTCGCCGCGGTCCGCGACTTCGCCCCCTCCCCGACGCGGCGGCTGGGCATCCTCGTCGACCACCTGGTGGCCGGTTCCAAGGAGACCCGCGCCGCCCAGCAGGTGATGGGGGATAACGTGCTGGTCACCGGCCATCCGTACGTCGACGTGTGGCAGGCGGTGAAGCCGAAGACCGTCGGCATCCAGGAGTGGCCGACGGTGCCGCGCGGCACCGACTGGAAGACCGGCGTGTGCCGGGCGCTCGGCTGGGGCGAGCCCGCCGACGGGGCGCGGCGCGTGCTGGGTGCGGTGCGTGACTACACGGATCTGGAGACGCCGCTCATCGGCGCCGTCGAACGGCTCATCGATTTCGTCACGGAGATCGAGGATTAGCCGAACGGAGCACCCACTTCTGGCAGGATCGCGGTATGTGGCACGCCGTGATCTGGCTCGCAGCCGCGCTCGTCCTCGCCTCGGCCGAAGTGCTGTCGGGCGAGTTCGTGCTGCTGATGCTCGGGGGCGGCGCGCTCGCAGCGGGTGTGGGGGCGGTGCTCGGGCTCGACGTCGTCGGTAGCGCGCTGGTCTTCGTGATCGCCTCGGTGCTGCTGGTCTTCGCCGTGCGCCCGCCGCTGCGCCGCCGGCTCGACCGCGCGACCGCGAACGCGGGTGCCCTGCACAGCAACGCGCTCATCGGCAAGACCGCCGTCGTCGTGTCCCGGGTGGACGACCACAACGGCCAGGTCAAGATCGGTGGTGATCTCTGGACGGCGCGCCCGTTGGAGGCGGGCCACACGATCGAGGTGGGCCAGACAGTGATCGTCATGAAGATCTCGGGGGCGACCGCGCTCGTCGTGCCCGAGGACTGACCGAACAACGTCCCCTTGCCGAGATCAGGGGGAGTGCGAGGAGGACCCCATGGACGGCTCGATCCTGCTGGTCGTCGTGGTGCTGCTGGTGCTGTTCGTGGTCGTGTCGCTGGTCAAGTCGGTGCAGATCATCCCGCAGGCCACCGCGGCGGTCGTGGAACGGCTGGGCAAGTTCAAGGCGGTCGAGGACCCCGGCCTGGTGTTCCTCATCCCGTTCGTCGACAAGATCCGCGAACGGATAGACCTGCGTGAACAGGTGGTCTCGTTCCCGCCCCAGCCGGTCATCACCAAGGACAACCTGACGGTCAACATCGACACGGTCGTCTACTACCAGGTGACCGACCCGAAGAACGCCGTCTACGAGATCGCCGACTACATCAACGGCGTCCAGCAGACCACCACGACGACCCTGCGCAACGTCGTCGGCGGGATGAGCCTGGAGGAGGCGCTGACCTCCCGCGACCAGATCAACACCGTGCTGCGCGGCGAGCTCGACGACGTCACTGGCCGGTGGGGCATCCGCGTGGCCCGCGTCGAGATCAAGGCCATCGACCCGCCGCCGTCGATCCAGGCGTCGATGGAGCAGCAGATGAAGGCCGACCGCGAGAAGCGCGCCATGATCCTCACGGCCGAGGGTCAGCGCGAGTCGGCGATCCGCACCGCCGAGGGCCAGAAGCAGGCCGCGATCCTCAGCGCGGAGGGTCAGAAGCAGGCCGCGATCCTCACCGCCGAAGCCGAGCGGCAGAGCCGCATCCTGCGTGCCCAGGGGGAGCGGGCCGCCCGCTACCTGCAGGCGCAGGGCCAGGCGAAGGCCATCGAGAAGGTGTTCGCCGCCGTGAAGGCCGCGAAGCCGACACCGGAGCTGCTCGCCTACCAGTACCTGCAGACCCTGCCGCAGATGGCGCAGGGCGACGCCAACAAGGTGTGGATCGTCCCGTCCGAGTTCGGTAAGGCCCTCGAGGGCTTCGCGCGCCTGCTCGGCACCCCCGGCGAGGACGGCGTGTTCCGCTACGAGCCGCCGCAGGACGAGGTCCCGACGACCGATCCCGCCGAGGACGACGAGGCCGTCCGGCACTGGTTCGACACCGCTTCCGACCCGAACCTCGTCGAGGCCGTCGCCGCCGCGGAGGCCCAGGCCCGGGCGGGCGTGCCCGCGATCGGCACGCCGCCCCCGCCCACGCCGACCCCCACCTCCACCACCGGGACCGTCGCGACCACCGCTCCGCCCGCTGCACCCACCCCGCCCCCGCCCCCGCCTCCGGCGCCGCAGGCGGCGGCGCGCCCAGACGAGGTGACGCGCCGGATCGAGCGCGGGCCCGCGTCGAGCAGCGCGCCGACGCCGCAGCACGGCGTCCCGCAGGTGCCGCCGCCGGCCCCGGCGCCCCGGCCGTACCCGGAGGCGGCTCCGCCGCACCCGGGGCACCCGCCGCAGACGCCCCAGGGCTGAGGTCCGGTGATCCTTGCCCGGATCTCGACGAACGGCACTTTCGTGAGGAACGGTGCTCACGAGAGCCGTTCGTGGCTCTTCAGTCCAGCCGGAACCCGTACGGCAGCTCCAATCGGTGCTGCCGCAGCAGCTCGGCGTCCGCGAGCAGCTCCCGTGTCGGCCCGTCGGCGACCACCACCCCGTCGTCGAGGATCACGCTGCGGGGACAGAGCTGCAGCGCGTACGGCAGGTCGTGGGTGACCATCAGCATCGTCGCGTCGAGCCCGAGCAGCACCTCGGCCAGCTCGCGCCGGGCCACCGGGTCCAGGTTGGTCGACGGCTCGTCGAGCACCAGGATCTCCGGCTCGCACGCCAGCACGGTCGCGAGCGCCACCCGCCGCCGCTGCCCGCCGGACAGGTGCAGCGGCGAGCGATCGCGGTGCTCGCTCATCCCTACGGTCGCCAGCGCCGCGTCGACCCGGGCGGCCAGCTCCGCGCCGGTGACGCCGAAGTTGGCGGGCCCGAACGCGACGTCCTCGGCCACCGTGGGCATGAACAGCTGGTCGTCGGGGTCCTGGAAGACGATCCCGACCCGGCGGCGGATCTCCTGCAGGTTCTGCCGGGTCACGGGCAGCCCGCCGACGCTGACCGTGCCGTGCCCCGGGGCCAAGATGCCGTTGAGGTGCAGCACCAGCGTGGTCTTGCCGGCCCCGTTGGGGCCGAGCAGCGCGACCCGCTCGCCGCGCTCGATGCGCAGCGTCACCCCGCGCAGCGCCTGGTGCCCGTCCGGGTAGGAGTAGGCGAGCTCCTCGACGGCCAGCGACGGCGCCACCCGGGTGGCCGCGGCCGGTGCGGCGGCATCGGTGGTCATGCGATCACCCAGCCCGTCACGGCGAGCCCGAGGGCGGCCGCCGCTGGGACGAGCCCGGTCAACCACTGGCGGGCGGTGGTGCGTCGGTCGGAGAGCTGGGGCAGGGTCCCGGTCCAGCCGCGCGAGAGCATCGCCAGGTGCACGCGCTCCCCGCGCTCGTAGGACCGCACGAACAGCGCCCCGATCCCGCGCGCGGTCGCCCCGGCCTGCCACAGGAACCGCGGATCGTGCCCGCGGGAGATCCGCGCGATCCGCATTCGCTGCGCCTCCGCGGCGATCACGTCGACGTACCGCAGCATCAGCGTGGCGATCGTGACCACCAGCTGCGGCGCGTGCAGCCGCTGCAGTCCCAGCAGGAGGTCCCGCAGGGGAGTCGTGCCCGCGAGCGTCAGCGATGTGAGCACGCCGAGCGTGCCCTTGGCGAGGATGTTCCACGCGCCGTGCAGGCCCGGCTCCGACAAGCTCAGCCCGAGCACGTCCACCCTCGGCCCTTCGCCGGTGAACGGCAGCAGCACCACGAGCGCCACGAACGGCAGCTCGATCACGCTGCGCCGCAGGATCCAGCCGAACGGCAGCTCGGCGAGCACCCAGATCCCGGCCAGCAGCGCCAGGTAGCCGGCGAACACCCCGAACGCCGTCCGCGGGGTCGCCACCACGCAGCAGACGCCCACGAGCGCGGCGACGATCTTCACCTCGGGAGGCAGTCGGTGCACCGGCGAGTCGCCCGACCGGTACAGCGGGTGCGCGTGCCCGGCGGCCACCTCAGGAACCTGTCGTCGTGCGGCGGCGCAGCAGCCGGAACAGCACCCCGGCCACCGCGACGCACACCAGCACGCCGATCACCCCGGCCAGGCCGGTGCTGCCCTCGGCGCCGCCGATCGCGTAGTCGGCCAGCGGACTGCCCGCGGTCGCGCTGTCGGTGGCGTGCTGGGCGATGCAGGTGCCGGACAGCTCCTCGCCCTCGCCGGTCTCGCAGCCGTGCAGGGTCACCGTGTCCAGCCCGTCGGGATCGGGGCTGGCCAGGTACGACAGCCCGCCCGCGACGACGAGCGCGACGACGAGGAATCCGGCGAAGAAGCCGAGCAGGCGACGATCCGTGGCCGTCACGACGTGCTCCCGGTGGTCCGCAGCTCCAGGACGGGGGCGCTGCCGCGCAGCGCGTACACCAGGTCGGGCCGGATCGCGGCCACCGCCCCGACGGTCGCCGCCGTGATCAGCCCTTCGCCGATCCCGATGAGGGCGTGCAGCCCGACCATCAGCCCGAGGACCGTGCCCAGGTCGACGGGGGCCGCCCCGCCGATCGCGTACTCGACGACGAACCCGAGTGCCGCCGCGACGGTGCCGACCAGCCCGGCGAGGAACGCCGCGGCCACCAGACCGCCCCGGCTGCGGCGGGTCAGGCCGCGCAGCGCGACGATCACGCCGTAGCCGACGAAGGTGCTGATCAGCGCCATGTTGACGATGCTGGCGCCGAGCGTGGTGAGTCCGCCGTCGGCGAACAGCAGCGCCTGCACGACCAGCACCACGGCCACGCACAGCGCGCCCACCCACGGCCCGACGAGCACCGCGACCAGCGCCCCGCCGAGCAGGTGGCCGCTGGCCCCGGGCAGGATCGGGAAGTTGATCATCTGGACGGCGAACACGAACGCTGTGACCAGCCCGGCCATCGGCGCGGTCCGTTCGTCCAGCTCACGGCGCGCCCGGGCGGCGCAGATCGCGAGCCCGACGACCGCCACGGCCCAGAAGACCGCGACGGTCGGTGCGTCCAGGAGCCCGTCGCTCATGTGCATCGCGACGACGACGTCGCTCGTGCGGCCGGCGACCATGCCACCTCCCGTGTCCGGTCACCACAAGCAGTGACAACGGGAGGCTAATGCGCATGCTCTGCTATCGCCAATAACTGGCGATAAGACTCTCCGCCCGGGCAGGCCCGGCCGGGTTCAGCCGGAGAAGCCGATGGCGACGTACTTGGTCTCGAGGAACTCCTCGATCCCGATCCGGCCGCCCTCGCGCCCCAGACCCGACTGCTTCACGCCGCCGAACGGCGCCGCGGGGTTCGAGACCAGGCCGGTGTTGAGCCCGACCATGCCGGACTCCAGCCGCTCCGACACCCGCAGAGCTCGGTCCAGGTTCTCCGTGAACACGTAGCTGACCAGGCCGAACTCGCTGTCGTTGGCCGCGGCGAGGGCCTGGTCATCGTCGTCGAAGACCGTGATCGGCGCGACCGGGCCGAAGATCTCCTCGCGGACCATCCGGGCCTGGATCGGCACGTCCCGGAGCACGGTGGGCCGGTAGAAGTAGCCCGGCCCGTCCACCGGCTCCGCGCCGACGACGACATCGGCGCCCTTCTCGACGGCGTCGCGCACGAGGCCGTCGACCTTCGCGCGGCTCTTGCCGTCCACGAGCGGACCGACCTGCACGCCCTCCTCGGTGCCGCGGCCGACGGTGAGCGTCCCCATCCGCTCGGCCAGCTTCTCGGCGAACGGCTCGGCCACCGAGCGGTGCACGAGGAAGCGGTTGGCCGCCGTGCAGGCCTCGCCCATGTTGCGCATCTTCGCGAGCATCGCGCCCTCCACGGCCTTGTCCAGGTCGGCGTCGTCGAAGACCAGGAACGGTGCGTTGCCGCCCAGCTCCATCGAGGTGCGCAGCACTTTCTCGGCGGACTGCGCCAGCAGGATCCGGCCCACCGGCGTGGACCCGGTGAACGACAGCTTGCGCGCCCGCCCGTCACGGATCAGCGGTTCCATCACCGGGCCCGCCTCCGACGTCGTGACGACGTTGAGCACACCGGGCGGCAGGCCCGCCTCGGTGAGGATGTCGGCGATCATGTGCATGGACAGCGGGGTCAGCTCGGACGGCTTGATCACCATCGTGCAGCCCGCTGCCACCGCCGGGGCGATCTTGCGGGCGCCCATCGCTGCCGGGAAGTTCCACGGCGTGATGAACAGGCAGACGCCGACGGGCTGCTTGTGGATCAGGAACCGGCTGGCCCCGTTGGGCGCGATCGCGTAACCGCCGTCGATGCGCACGGCCTCCTCGCTGAACCAGCGGAAGAACTCCGCGGCGTAGGCGATCTCGCCCTTGGCCTCGGCGAGCGGCTTGCCCATCTCCAGGGTCATCAGCAGCGCGAGATCGTCGGCGCGGGCGGTCATGATCTCGTAGGTGCGACGCAGGATCTCCCCGCGGTCGCGCGGCGCCATCCGGGCGAAGGAGTCCTGCGCGGCGACGGCCGCGTCGAGCGCGGCGGCGCCGTCGGCCGGTGTGGCGTCGGCCACTTCCGTGAGCGGTTCGCCCGTCGAGGGATCCTCCACCACCAGCGTCCGGTCCCCGGTGGCCGATCGCCATTCCCCGCCGATGAAAAGGCCGGTCGGGGCGGCCTCGACGACGCGGTGCTCGTCCTGCGCGGTGGGGGTGTTCGCCATGTGCGTGATCCTCGCACCGCGACGTGGCGGGCGCAGCGGCGCGGGGCGAGCACCGATGAATTCGGAGGTTCGTGTCGGTCCTCCTCCCTAGATTGGGAATGGATCCGACTACGAGACGGCTGAGGTTTCCCGTGACAGACCAGACAACGCAGATCGACGAGGGATCCTCGCCGTTCACCTCCGCGGCGGCGCCCGGGGCGATGCCGCGCCGCGACGTCATGATCATCGCGGTGCTGCTCGTCTCGACGTTCGTCGTGATCCTCAACGAGACGATCATGAGCATCGCGCTGCCCGTGCTCGCGGAGGACCTGCGCGTCGACTACAGCCAGGGCCAGTGGCTGACCTCCGGGTTCCTGCTGACGATGGCCGTGGTCATCCCGGTCACCGGGTTCCTCATCCGGCGCATCCGCACCCGCGTGCTGTTCATGCTGGCCATGACGCTGTTCAGCGCGGGCACACTGCTCGCCGCGCTGGCGCCGTCGTTCGAGGTGCTGCTGGCCGCGCGGGTCGTGCAGGCCAGCGGAACGGCGATCATGATGCCGCTGCTCATGACGACCGTCATGAAGCTGGTCCCGGGGGAGCGGCGCGGTGCGGTCATGGGCAACATCGGCACGGTCATCGCCGTGGCGCCCGCGATCGGCCCGACGATCTCCGGGTTCGTGCTGCACTCGCTGGGCTGGCGAGCCCTGTACTGGCTGGTGCTGCCGATCGCGCTGGCCGCGCTGGCGTTCGGGATCCGCAGCATGATCGACGTCGGCGAGCCCGAGCGGGTCCGCGTCGACGTGGTCTCGGTGCTGCTGTCCGGGATCGGGTTCGGCGCCCTGGTATACGGGCTGAGTGCGTTCGGCCACGAAGGCGGGGGCGCCGGCGGCGTGCCGGCCTGGGTGCCGATCGTGGGCGGCGCGGCGGTGCTGACGGTGTTCGTCGTCCGCCAGCTGCAGCTGCAGCGCACCGACGACGCGCTGCTCGACCTGCGCACGTTCACCTCGGGCGGCTTCACGATCGCGGCCGTGCTGATGGTGCTGATGATGACGGTCCTGTTCGGGGCGATCATCCTGCTGCCGATCTACATGCAGGAGATCATGGGCCTCGACGTGCAGACGTCCGGCCTGGTGCTGCTGCCCGGCGGCCTGGTGATGGGGCTGCTCGGCCCCGTCGTCGGCCGGCTCTACGACCGGGTCGGGGCGCGGCGGCTGCTCGTGCCCGGTGTGGTGGTGACCAGCCTGGCGCTGTGGTCGACGACGCTGTTCACCGCGCAGACCGGGATCGCGCTGCTCCTGGCGTTCCACATCACGCTGTCGGTGGGCCTGGCGTTCGTGTTCACGCCGCTGTTCACCTCGGGCCTCGGCGCGGTGCAGCCGCGGTTCTACTCCTACGGCAGCGCGATCTTCGGCACCACGCAGCAGCTCGCCGGAGCCGCCGGGGTCGCCTTGCTGGTCAGCGTGATGAGCGCACGGGCGGGCTCGCTCGCCGCGGCGGGCGCGGCGCCGGTGGAGGCCACGGTCGGCGGGATCCACACGGCGTTCCTGGTGGCCGCGGTGCTGTCGCTGGTGGCGATCGTGGGCGCGTTCTTCGTGCGGACCCCCCAGGGGGCTCCTGCCCACTGACCGTGGGACGGCTGTGCCGAACCGCACAGTGCGCAGCGCGCGAGGCGGTGCAGGATGTGCGGGTGAGTCTGCCAGCGTTGGTACCGCCACCGATCGAGCTGCCGCCCCGTGTCGCGGCGCTGCGAGCCTCCGTCCGCGAATTCCTCCAGCAGGAACTCGAAGCCGGGCTCTGGACGCCCAGAGCGGACGTCTGGCTGTCCGGCTGGGACGAGCGGTTCACCAAGGAGCTGGCGCGCCGCGGCTGGATCGGCATGACCATCCCCACGGAGTACGGCGGGCACGGAGCCTCGCCGCTGGATCGCTACGTCGTCACCGAGGAGCTCCTCGCTGCGGGGGCCCCGGTGGCCGCGCACTGGGTCGCCGACCGGCAGATCGGCCCGTCGCTGATGCGGTTCGGCACCGAGGAGCAGCGGCAGAAGTTCCTGCCCGGCATCGCCGCCGGTGAGATCTACTTCGGCATCGGCATGAGTGAGCCGGACTCCGGCTCCGACCTGGCCAGCGTTCGCTCCCGCGCGGTCCGCGTGGACGGCGGCTGGGAGCTGACCGGCACCAAGATCTGGACGTCCGGCGGGCACCGCGCCCACGCGTTCTTCGCGTTGGTGCGCACCTCCCCGCCCGACGAGAAGAACCGCCACGCCGGGCTGTCGCAGCTGATCGTGGACCTGCGCGCCCCCGGCGTGACGGTGCGGCCCATCCCGCTGCTCACCGGGGCGCACCACTTCAACGAGGTCGTCTTCGACAAGGTCTTCGTGCCGGACTCGATGGTGCTCGGCGAGATCGGCAACGGCTGGCACCAGGTCACCAGCGAGCTCGCCTTCGAGCGCAGCGGACCCGAGCGGTTCCTGTCCACCTATCCGCTGCTCTCCGCGCTGATCGGGGAGCTGCAGGGCGTCACCGACCCGGGCATCCGCCGCCAGGTCGGTTCGCTCGTGTCCCGGCTGTGGACGCTGCGCGGGATGTCGCTGTCGATCGCCGGTGCGCTGGAGGCCGGGCACGCCCCGGAGCTGGCCGCGGCCGTCGTCAAGGACCTGGGCACCCGCTTCGAGAACGAAGTGATCGACGCGGCCCGGCTGCTGGTGTCGATCCCGCCCGATCCGGGGGCCGAGCCCGGGTTCGCCCGGCTGCTCGCCGAATCCGTGCTGCACGCGCCGGGCTTCACCCTGCGCGGCGGGACCAACGAGGTGCTGCGCGGCATCGTCGCGCGCGGACTGGGGCTGCGATGACCACCGAGACCGAGACCAACGAGCTGCAGGATCTGGCCACCTCCGTCTTCTCCGACGCCGACGCGGAGGGCTCCGGCTTCGACGCCGCCCTGTGGTCGACCCTCGAGGAGACCGGCCTGGCCCGCCTGACCCTGCCCGAGGAGGTGGGCGGGAGCGGTGCCGGGTTCGTCGAGTCCGCCGTCGTGCTCGGTGCGGCAGGTGAGTTCGCCGGGCGCGTCCCGCTCGTGGAGACCGACCTCACCGCCGGATGGCTGCTGCACACGGCCGGCATCCCGCTGCCGGACGGACCGCTGACACTGGCCACCGCAGATCTGGACGTCGACCGCACCGCGCGGCGGGCGGCGGGCACGCTGCGGCGGGTGCCGTGGGCGCGGTCCGCCGCCGGGATCGTCGTGCTCGCCGGGGACGCGGTCCTGCTGATCGACCCGGCGGGCGTGGAGATCACCGACGGCACCAACGTCGCCGAGGAGCCGCGCGACACCGTGACCGTCGACGGCGCGATCACCGTCGCCGGTGTCGACGACCGGGTGGGCTCCGAGCTGCGGCTGCGCGGCGCGTTCGGGCGGGCTGCGCTGCTCGCGGGCGCGGCCCGCGGAGCGCTCACCGCGGCCGTGCAGTACGCGGGGGAGCGCATCCAGTTCGGCCGGCCGATCGGCCGCTTCCAGGCGATCCAGCAGCAGCTGGCCCTCGCCGCCGGCGAGGTGGCCGCGGCGCAGTCCGCCGTCGCCGTGGCCGCACGCAAGATCGACCGCGCCGGCTTCGGCGACGCCGAGGTGCAGCTGGCCGTCGCCGCGGCGAAGTCGCGGACCAGCGAGGCCGCCGGCGTCGTCGCGCGGATCGCGCACCAGGTGCACGGCGCGATCGGCTTCACCCGCGAGCACCGGCTGCGGCTGACCACGACCCGGCTGTGGGCGTGGCGGGACGAGGACGGCAGCGAGGCGGAGTGGAACGACCTCGTCGGCCGGCTCGCGCTGGAGGCCGGCCCGGCTGGTCTGTGGCCGATGGTGGTGGGCACGCCGTGACGCACGACGGCGCCGATGGCCGCGCACGCGGCCATCGGCGCCGTCCGATCGTCACGGGGTGGTCTCGACGCGCCGGCGCACGTTCGCCTGCGCCGCGGGCTTGCGGAAGTCCCAGCTGGTGATCTTCTCGGGGACGACCTTCAGCCAGGCGTGCTTCCCGTCGTGCACGACCTTGCCGTTGTTGTAGCGATCGGCGAACGCCTGCTCGGGCCCGTCCAGCTCGGGGCAGGGCTCGCCGGTGCGCGGCACCTCGCCGACCACCTCGACCCGACCCTGGATCTCCACGCCGCGCAGCTGCGTGTAGTCGGCCCCGCCGGCATCGACGACCACGGCGACGCGCGGGTCCCGCTGGAGATCGATCCAGCGCTGGCTGCGCGCGATCGACGTCAGCCACAGCGCCCCGCCGTGCCAGACGTACCAGAGCGGGGTGACGTGCGGCCCGCTCGGGCTGATCGTGGCGACCCGGCAGACCCGTTCCTCGGCGAGGAAGGCGTCGATCTCCTCGGGCGTCATCGCGATGGCCCGGGCCCTGCGTTGCTGCTTCATGACCGCGACCGTATCCGGCCCGGTCATGGAATGCGGCTCATCGCCCCCAGAGCCGCGCGCTCGCGATCCGCGCTCCCTCGCTGAGCGCGCGGAACTTCTCCCACACGACCGTCGGGTGCACCTCGGGCTTGAACGAGGCGCGGGAGGAGAACCCGCAGTCCGCGCCCGCGATCACGTTCTCACGGCCGACGATGCCGGCGTAGAGCTCGATGGTGTCGGCGATCAGCTCGGGATGCTCCACGTAGTTGGTGGCGTGCCCGACCAGGCCGGGGATGAGGATCTTGCCGTCGGGCAGCGGCAGGTCCCGCCAGATCTTCCACTCGTGCTGGTGGCGCGGGTTAGCCACCTCGAACGAGTACGCGCCCGCGTTGATCCGCAGCATCAGCGGCGCGACCTCGGCGAAGGGGATGTCGTGCACCCGCGGGCCGTGGTTGAGCCCGTAGCAGGTGTGCAGTCGGATCTTCTCCGGTGGGATGCCGCGCAGCGCGTGGTTGAGGATCTCGATGTGCTGCTCGGCCGCGGCGCGGCGCTGCTCGGGCGTGGTCGCCGGGTTCTCCGACAGGTACTCGATCAGCCACGGGTCGTCGACCTGGAGCAGGAACCCGGCCTCGACGATGGCGAGGTACTCCTCGCGCAGCGCCTCAGCGACCGCGGAGAGGTACTCGCCCTCGCTGGCGTAGTACTCATTGCGGCCGAACCCGGACGGGCTCGTCGACGGCAGGAACGCCTCGGTGACCGCGCCCTCCGGCTGCGCCGCGAGCGCGGCGCGCAGGTTCTCGATGTCGGTGCGCAGCTGCTCGTGGCCCACGTAGGACACCGGGCCCGTGCACACCATGGTCGTCATGGGGGAGACCTGCTCGGTGTACTTGCCCAGGTAATCGGCGTAGTACTCGGGGAACGCGTCGATCTCGACCTGCCACGACGGCGGCATCAGCTTCTCCCCGGTGCCCGCGGCGAACCCGGACAGCCGGTCCTTGACGTAGGTCAAGAAGCTGACCTTGCTCATCTCACCGTCGGTGACGACGTCCAGCCCGGCCTCCACCTGCTTGCCGACGACCTCGGTGACCGCGTCGGCGACCAGCTTCGAGTAGCCGTCGACGTCGTAGGGGCGGCCGTGCTCCTTCTCCCGCATCTGCTCCAGCAGCGGCCGCGGACGGGCGAGGCTGCCGACATGGGTGGTCAGGATGCGTTCGCTGCTGCGCTGCATGGTTCCCGGACGGTAGGAGCGCCGCCCCGCCCGCACCAGGGGTGCGTTCCGGGGCGGCGAACATCCTCCGCTCGGGTGAGATCCGCAGACGGGGAGGCGTCGTTTGAGCGGGCGTGATCCACCTGCGTCGCTCGGTTGTCGCAACCATGTCCGTCGTGGCGGCGGCCGCCGCCACGATCGTGCTCACCGCCACCCCGGCTGCCGCCGCGAACGGCCGCTACGTCGCGCTCGGTGACTCCTTCACCGCCGCGCCGCTGGTGCCGGTGCAGCACGGGGTGCCCTTCGGCTGCTTCCGCTCGGACAGCAACTACCCGTCGCACGTGGCGAAGCAGTTGGGCAAGGCCAAGTACCGGGACGTGAGCTGCTCGGGCGCGACCACGGAGAACATGACGTCCCCTCAGCAGGTCGCGGACGGGGCGAACCCGCCGCAGTTCGACGCGCTCGGCCCCGACGTGTCGCTGGTGACCCTCACGATCGGCGGCAACGACGTCGGCTTCGCCGGGATCATCGAGGAGTGCGTGGTCCGCTCACCGCTGGACCCGCACGGCAGCGCCTGCAAGGACTACTACACCGCGGGCGGCAAGGACCAGCTCGCCGAGCGGATCAAGAAGGCCGCCCCGAAGATCGCCGCGACGCTGCGCGGTATCGCCGAGCGCGCGCCCTCGGCCACGATCGCGATCCTCGGTTACCCGGCGATCCTGCCCGACAAGGGCCCCGGCTGCTTCCCGATCGTGCCGTTCAGCCCGGGCGACGTGGCGTACCTGCGGGAGACCGAGAAGCGGCTCAACGCGATGATCGAGGAACAGGCCCACAAGGCGGGCGTGATCTTCGTCGACACGTACACGCCGTCGATCGGCCACGACGCGTGCCAGGAGCCCGGCGTGAAGTGGATCGAGGGCCTGGTGCCGACCGCGGCCGCCGCGCCGTTCCACCCCAACGACCTGGGCACCAAGGGTATGGCGGAGGCTGCGCTCGCGGCCCTCGGCGCCTGACGGCTCTCAGACCGGATCGAACCGCAGCTGCCGGGCCAGCGTGCGAGTCGCGGCCGACCGCGGGACCGCCCGCAGCAGCATGTCGCGGACGCGCCCGCGCACGCCGCGCAGGCCGAGCACGCGGTGGGCCGAGCGGGCGGCGCCGAGGATCTCGGTGACCCGCGGGACCCGCAACCGGCTGTAGCGGGCCAGCGCGGCCTCGGCGGTCGCGGCGGTGGCGTCGGCGAGAACGGACTGGAGGATCGCCGCGTCCTCGAACGCCTGGCAGCCGCCCTGCCCGAGGTCCGGGGTCATGGCGTGGGCGGCGTCGCCGAGCAGTGCGATCCGGCCCTTGTGGAACGCCGGGAGCGGCGTGGCGAGCTGCGCCGTCTCGGTGATGTGCACGCCGTCGGCCGGGGTCGCCTTGATCATCTCGACGAGGGCGGGGTGCCAGTCGGCGCGCCGCTCGGCCAGCCAGCTCAGGCGTTCTCCCGGCTCGGTGGGTGCGGGTCCGACGATCGGCTCGCGCCAGGTCGCGTACCAGTAGACGCGGCCGTCGGCCATCTCCAGCGCCCCGGTGCGCTCGCCGGTGCGGTGATCGAGGAACTCGCCGAACAGCGCGTCCGCCGGCACGTAGGGGGCGATGGCGCGGGCGGCGAGCTCGCCGGACCCGACGAGGCCCGGGTGGTCGGGGAACAGCCGACTCCGCGTGGCGCTGCGGGCGCCGTCGGCGGCGATCACGACATCCGCGTCGAGCCGGGTGGCGTCCTCGACGGGGATGCCGGTGCGGATCACGCCGGCGGGGAGAGCGGACTGCAGCAGGCGGTGCAGCCAGGTGCGCGGCACGACCGCGTACGGGGCGCCGGTGCGGACGACGACCCGGGTCTGGTCGGTGGCCAGGAGGGCGCGGCCCCAGCGGTCGCGGATGCCGGCGCCGGAGTCGGCGTGCGGTGGGGTGGCCTGCGCGCGCACGGCGGCGCCGAGGCCGAGCCGGTCGAGAGCGAGGACCGCGTTGGGCATGAGCCCGATCCCGGCGCCGGTCTCGCGCAGCTCGGGCGCGCGCTCCAGGACGGTGACGGTGTGGCCGCTGCGGTGGGCGGCGACGGCGGCGGCGAGCCCGCCCAGTCCGGCGCCGACGATCGTGATGTCCATGTCAGCTCCTCTACAGGTGTAGAGGAAGGCTAGCATGCCTCCTCTACGGATGTAGAGGGGTGAGGGATGCTCGATCGGCGCACCGAGATCCTCGACGCGGCGCTGTCGGTGCTCGCGTCCGACGGCATGCGCGGCCTGACCCACCGCGCGGTCGACCACGCGGCCGGTATCCCGACCGGCAGCACGTCGTACTACTTCCGCACACGCCAGGCGCTGGTCGCCGGCTGCATCGACCGGCTCGTCGAGATCGACCGGCAGTTCGGGGCGCCGCCGCGGGTGCCGACGGACGTCGCGGGATTCCTCGATCTCGTGGTCGCGGCGGGGGAGGTGATGGCCGGGCCGAAGCGGGCCCTCACCCAGGCGCGCTACGAGCTCAGCGTCGCGGCCATGCACGATGCCGAGCTGCGGGAGCTGCTCGGCCGGGGTGCCGCAGCCGTCGCGCAGATGGCCGCGGCCGGGCTCGCCGCGCTGGGGGCGACGGAGCCGGAACGGTCGGCGCGACAGGTCCTGGCGGCCTTCGACGGGGTGCTGTTCACGGCGCTGGTGCGCGGCGAAACGGAGGTGGGCCCGATGCTGCGGGCGGTGGTGGGGCCGGTGCTGGCCGCGCAGCCCGGGTTGGCGGGGCGAGCCGGGCTGAACCCCACAGGACAGCCATGAGGCCACGAACGGCCCTTTCGTCCACCCCGAGTGGACGAAAGGACCGTTCGTTGTGTTCTGGCGGCGGCTGTTCCGGCAGCGTGCGCTCCCCGGCCGTGCCGGTCAGCGAGTCTCGGCCGGCGAGTTCCGCGTTCGGTCCAGCGAGTCGTGCGCGCGAGTCGTGCAGGCAGGACCGCGAGTCACGCGCCAGGCGCGGCGGGTCCGGAGAACGGGCGGCCGGCCCGGGCGCCGGCGAGTGCAACGTTCAGGAAGCGATGGCAGCGCCGCTGCTCGGCGCCGCGGTGGTCGCGGGGAACTCGGCGGCGAGGCGGAGCATCAGGCGGTCCTTGGCGCGGGCGCGCTCGTCGGGGTCTGGGCCGCGCACGGACAGCCGGGTGAGCGCGGCGACGATCGCGCGCTCGCGGTCGGTGTACGCGGCGGTCGTGGCGTCGTCCGGTCGGTCCGTACCGGTCATGACCCCTTCCTCCCCGCGGCCTGGGTCCTCGGCTGCGGTCGGCGCGGATGCGTCTGTGGACAGTGCATCGCTATTACCCACAGTTTCGCATCAATGACCGAGAGTTGCCACTCGATCGTGTGACAACCTCGGGGCGCCCCGCCCGTCCAGCAGAATTGCAGGGATGCAATTCGTGACGGTCTCGTGATCCGTGACCCGACCGGGTCGCCGACTGCGCGGGTCAGCGCTCGTCGTAGCCGTCGACCACCCGAGGGGTGAGCGGGAAACGGACGGGCGTGTCGCCGAAGAGCCGGCGGCCCGCGGTCGCGGCCGCGGCGTGGACCGCGTCGACGACCTCGCCGGCCGCCTCCTCGGGGACGTGCAGCATCACCTCGTCGTGCTGGAAGAACACCAGTTGTGCGGGGCTCCCGGCGCTGCGCAGCGCCGCCCGCAGCTCGGCCAGCATCACCAGCGCCCACTCCGCCGCCGTGGCCTGCACGACGAAGTTGCGGGTGAACCGGCCCCGCGCTCGCGCCGCCGCGGCCGTGGTGAGCGGCCCGGCGGGCGGGCAGGTGCGGCCGAGGTGGGAGCGGACCAACCGCCCGGCCTCGCCGTCCCGCGCCGCCCCGTCCACGTAGGCCATGGCGGCGGGGAACCGTTGCCGCAGCCGCGCGACCAGCTCGCCCGCCTCGCCGGCCGTGCCGCCGTACATCGCGGAGAGCAGTGCGAGTTTGGCCTTGGAGCGATCGCCGCCGAACTCGCGATCGGCCAGTGCTGAGTAGAGATCGTCGGTGCCGGGGGCCAGCCGGTGATCACCGGATAGCGCCGCGAGCACGCGCGGCTCGAGCTGCGCGGCGTCGGCGACGACCAGCTTCCAGCCCGGGTCCGCCCGGACCGCCGCGCGCACCGCCTTCGGGATCTGCAGCGCGCCACCGCCGCGGGTGGCCCAGCGTCCGGTCACCACACCGCCGACGACGAACTCCGGCCGGAACCGCCCGTCCCGCACCCACGTGCGCAGCCACGACCAACCGTGCGCCGAGTGCAGCCGGGCGAGCTCCTTGTACGCCAGCAGCGGCGCCACCGCAGGATGGTCGATCCGGCGCAGCTCCCACGAGCGGGTCGTGCCCAGCTCATGGCCGGCCCGGGCGAATGCGCGGATCAGCTCGGCGGGGGAGTCCGGGTTCACCGGTCGCCCGAACGCCTCGCGCACCTGCTCGGCCAGCGCCGCCAGCTTCGGCGGGCGACCGCCGTGCACCGGCCGCGGGCCGAGCGCCTCGGTGAGCAGGGCGTCGTGCACGTCGGCCCGCCACGGCAGCCCGTGCGCGTGCATCTCCCCGGCGACGAGCGCGCCGGCCGACTCCGCCGCCGCGAGCAGCCGCAGCCCGGCCGGGCCCCTGGCGAGCGTGCGCTGCTGGGCGGCGTGGACGGCGACGATGTCGGCCAGCTCATCGGCTGGGCCGGTGTCGAACAGACCGTCGCCGTCGTGTGCAGGAGCCGGCGGATCGGGTGGCGGCTCCCGGCCGGTCAGCCGGGCCGCCGCCGCGGCCAGCCCGTGCGGTTCGCCGAACCTGCCGTCCGCAGCGACCAGGATGCCCTCGACGAGCTCGACGTCGTGGTTGCGGCCCAGGGTGATCCCGGCGGCGAGCAGCCGCCGATAGCGGTGCTGGCGGGCGAGCACCCACCGCGGGGAGCACCCGCGCTCCAGCGCGCGGACCTCGGCGGCGGTCACCGTCTCCGGTGGGCCGATCGGGGTGCCGTCCTCGGCGAGGCGGCGCAGCCGCATGCGCTCGCCGCGCGGACCAGGGTCGAGCGCCACCCTCATGGCCGCCACCGATACGGAGGCAGCCGCCACAGCAGGCCGTGCTGCGGCCCGCACCGCAGCTCTTCCGGGCCCGCGCCCACCTCGGCGAGGACGTCGTTGGCCGCGAGCACCCCGGTGGCGGCGGAGCGCTCCATGAGGCCGGTGAGCCACGGGGTGGCGACGTGGTCCCCGGCGAGGCGGACGCCCCGCGCGGCGCCGGTGACGCCGAGCCGGTCGGCGGCGCCGCCCGGTGGGAACGCGGGTGCGGTAGCGGCGTACAGCTCGTGGACGTCGAGGATCTCCGCGTCCGCCGTCTCCGGCCACAGCGCCGCCAGCTCGGCCCGCATTCGGGCGGTCGCGGTGGCCGCGTCCGGCGCCCGCGTGGCGTACGAGTGCAGCTCGACGACCGCGCCGCCGGTGCGGGCGGCCCAGTCGATGCTCGGGCGCTCCAGCCGCGAGTACACGGCGACCGAGTCGAGCGTGGGTTCGCGGCTCACCGCGGAGAACGCGGCCCGGTGCGGCGCGACGTCGCGATCGAGCCACAGCCTGGTCACCGCGAACGGCGCCGCCAGCTGGAGCGCGGCGACCTTGCGGGCGAGCACCGGGGCCTGCTCGGTGAGTCCGGGGGAGGCGGCGATCAGCGTCTTCAGCGCGCCCGGGTCGACGGCCAGCACGAGGTGGCGGGTGCGCAGCTCGGCGCCGGCGGTCCGCACGCTCCAGCGGTGCCCATCGGCCGGGGCGATCTCCGTGACGGGCGCGGCGGTGACGATCTCGGCGCCGTGCTCGCGCAGGTGGGCGGACAGCGGCTCCCAGATCGCGGAGGCGTGGTCGGTGATCGGCACGTCGAACCCGATGCCCTGCGGGTTCGCGACGAAGTAGTAGTGGAACATCGCGATCAGCTCGGCCGCCGACAGCGCCGCGGGATCGGCGAAGAACGACCGCGCGAACGCCTCGAACAGCATCGCGACAGCGCGGTCGGACAGCCGCAGCCGCTGCAGGAACGCCGCGGCCGGGATGTGGTCGAACGCCGCCGCGGTGCGACCCGGTGCGTACGCCAGGAGCTCGGTGGCGAGCCGTTGGCGGGAGCCGAGCAGGTCGCGCAGGCCGAGGCTGGGGGAGCGCGTGAACAGCGTGATCAGGTTCCACGGGGCTCGGGCCGGCAGACCGTCGAGGTCCTCGGCCGGCCACTCGCGGGAGATCACCGGGTAGCTGCCCGCCGGCGCCAGGAAGCGCAGCTGCGGGTCGATCCGGCGCAGGATCGCCCGCCAGGTGTAGTAGTGGCGGAAGAACGCGTGGAAGCCGTGCTCGACCACCTGCGTGCTGCCGTCGGAGAGCTGGTGCGGCCACGCACCGAGCCGGCCGCCGAGGGTGGGCGCGGCCTCCAGCAGCGTGACCCGGACCCCGCGCTCCGCCAGCACGACGGCCGCGCTGATCCCGGCGATGCCGCCACCGACCACGACCGCCTCGGTGCCGGGCGGAGCCTGTCGCGGCAGGGCGGGATCGGCCGGCACGCACACCTGACCGTCGGGTGATCGCACGCCTGCACCGTACGACCGGGCACCGACGGGAATGGGACGGCCCGCTCGCGCACTTGATCGGGGCATGGCAACCACCCCCGACCTCGGTCGCTACGGAATCTGGCACGGCCGCGTGGATCTCACCCCGGAGATCGCGCAGGAGACCGAGCGCGCCGGCTTCGGCGCGCTCTGGATCGGCGGCTCCCCGCCCGCGGACCTCGAGCTCGCCGAGTCGCTGATCGCGGCGACCGACCACCTGGTCGTCGCCACCGGCATCGTCAACATGTGGACGGCGGACCCGCACGAGCTGGCCGCCTCGTACCACCGGATCGAGGAGCGCCACCCGGGCCGCTTCGTGCTCGGCGTCGGCATCGGGCATCCCGAGGCGATCAAGGAGTACCGCAGTCCGTACCAGACGATCGTCCAGTACCTCGACACGCTCGACGCCGAGGGGGTGCCGAAGGAGCACCTCGCCCTCGCCGCGCTCGGGCCCAAGGTGCTGGCGCTGGCCGCCGAGCGCACCGGCGTCGTCCATCCCTACCTGGTGCCCGCTGAGTACACGCGGGCGGCCCACGAGCAGGTCGGGGGCCGGGTGGTGCTCGCCCCGGAGCACAAGGTCGTGATCGAGACCGACGTCGCCACGGCGCGGGCCATCGGCCGCAGCCGCGTGGCGACGCCGTACCTGCGGCTGCGCAACTACGTGTCGAACCTCAAGCGGCTCGGCTGGAGCGACTCCGACATCGCGAACGACGGCAGCGACGCCCTGGTCGACGCGCTGGTCGCGCACGGCGACGCCGCGGCGGCGGCCGCCGGCCTGACCGCGCACCTCGACGCCGGGGCCGACCACGTGTGCGCCCAGGTCCTGGTCGATGACAAGGCCGATTACCTGCCCGCGCTGCGGGAGCTGGCCGCGGCGCTGGGCCTGAAGGGGTAGGCGGCCGGGCAGGTCGCCGGGGCGCGAGTCCCGCTCCTCGCCCGGCGAGTCGCGCGCTCCGTCCCGCGAGTCGCGCGTTTCGGTGGGCGAGTCGTGCACCGCGTCCGGCGAGTCGCGCACCTCGTCGAGCCCGCACGTGGAGCGCGGAAGCGGCACGGCGGCGGCCGATCGCGCGACTCGCCGGGCAGGACGCGGGACTCTCGCCGGGCGAGGCGCGCGACTCGTGGGGTTACCGCACGCTCGAGAACCGCGGCGCTCGGATCGAACCCGGCGAACGCCAGCCCGATGACGGATCCCGCGGCCTCCTCCAGCTGCCGGGCCGGCTCAGCGGCCCCAGCACCGCGGGCTCGCCGCCGGCGTCCCGCACCAGTTCACCGACGACGCGCAGCGCGGCCGGGTCGTCGCCGCACATCGCGACGATCGCCGGCTCGACGTGCGGCGGTGCTGCCGGCTGCGCTGCTGGATGCGCTGCCCGCTCCTCCGCCCACCGCTCCGTCCACTCCTCGGCGGGGGCCGGTGGAACGCCTTCACACGTGGGCCCCGGTCGCGAGCTCGGCGACCCGCTCCGCCGCTGACGTCTCCGCCAGGACGATCCCGACGCCGTGCTCCACGGCTTCGGCGGGATCGATCAGCGGCGTACCGCGCAGCGCGCCGTCCGGGCCCCGCGGCGCGCAGCGCCTCCTCGACACCGGTCCACGCCACGGCGAGCAGCACCGCGTCCTCGTCCTGCCCGACGTCCCGCGGAGGCTCTGGCGCGCCCGGCGACCTCCGCGGCGAGCGCCCCGGCCTCGGCCGAGGACCGGCCGCCGATCGCGATGTCGTGCCCGGCGCGGCTCCAGCTGTGTGCGAGCGCCGCAGCCAGCGTCCCCGTTCCCAGGATCCCGATGTGCATGCCGGGACGGTGGGCAGGCCGATGCACACCGATGGTGCGCTCCGGGCGGGCAGGATGGCGCCATGCGGGAGTGCTACGAGCTGGTCGCGGACTGCCGGTTGCGCGCGGCGACCGATCTGTTCCTCCCCACCTGGAACCCCGTGGTGCTCGCGGCGCTCCGCGCCGGCCCGTGCCGCCGGGTCGAGCTGCGGGCGGCGATCGGTGGGATCAGCGCCAAGGTGCTCGGCGAGACCCTGCGCCGGCTGCTCGGGCACCGGCTGATCGAGCGCCGCCCCTACGTGGTGGCACCGTCGTGCGTCGACTTCGCGCTCACCCGCTCGGGCGCAGCCTCGTCGACGGCCCGGTGCGCGCCCTCGGGGACCGGGTCGAGCGGTACGGCGAGGAGCTGGTGCCGTGACCCTCAGTCCGCGATCCGCAGCGCGGCCACCGGGCACGCCTGCACCCCGCGCCGGGCGGCCTCGGCGTGCTCGGCGGGGACCTCCCGGTCGTCGAACCGGTTGACGACGACGGCCTCGTCGTCCAGGTCGAACACCTCCGGCGCCAGGGCCGCGCACAGGCCGTGTCCCTCGCAGCGTTCGCGGCTGGTGAGGATCCGCACGTCAGGTCTCCGTCTCCACGGTGACCGGCACCGAGCCGAACGCGCGGATGAGGTTGTTGAGGGCGCGCTGCGGCGGGCCGTCGAGGTGGAACCGGGTGACCGTCCGGGCGAGTGCGGTGAGCAGCGACTCGGTCTCCATGCGGGCGAGCGCTTGGCCCGCGCACCCGTGCTCGCCCACGCCGAAGCCCAGCTGGTGCACCGCATCGGGCCGGGCGACGTCGAACTCGTCGGGGCGGGCGAACTTGCGCTCGTCCCGGTTGGCCGCCGCGTAGATCACCAGCACTCGTGAGCCCGCCGGGATCGGCGCGCCACCGATCTCGGTGTCGGTCTCGGCGAGCCGGCCGAACGCCCGGATCGGTGACTCGTAGCGCACGACCTCGTTGACCGCGTTCGGCACGAGGGACGGCTCGGCGCGCAGCCGGTCCCACTGCTCGGGGTACCGGGCGAAGAGCCAGATCGCGCTGCCGATGGCGCTGATCGTCGTGTCCAGCGACGGGGCGAGGTAGTCGAGCATCAGCATCATCGCCTGTTCGGTGGTGATGTCGCCGCGGTCACGCGCCTCCAGCACCCCGGCGCCGAGGCTGCCCGGCAGGACGTTGCCGGTGCGGACCAGCTCCGCGCCGTACGCGGCCATCTCGCCGCACTTGGGCATCGCGCGCTCGGCGCGGGCGTTCATCGGCCCGAACGAGTCGAAGTTCGCGCTCGCCCACTCCAGCAGGTGTTCGCGGCCCTCCTGCGGCCAGCCGATGAAGTCCGGCACGACCGACATCGGCAGCGCGTGCGCCAGGTCGGTCACGGCGTCGAACGATCCGCGCGCCACCAGCTCGGCCACCAGCTCCTCGGCGCGCCGCGCCACGACCTCGCGCAGCGGTCGCAGCGACCGCGGCATCAGCCGGTGCGCCACGACCTTGCGCAGGTGGGCGTGCAGCTCGCCGTCGCTGGCGAGCGTGCAACCGAGGATCACCTGGTTCGCCGGCTCGTTGAGCGCGATCCCGTTCGCCGACCGGAACGTGTCGCTGTCCAGCAGGACGGCCCGGGCCGCGGCGTAGCGGGCCACGGCGTACGCCCCGTGCTGCTCCAGCCACACGGCGGGCCCGAGGTCGCGCAGGGCTCGGTAGTGCTCGTAGGGCTCGAGGATTGCCTCGTCCGTGTAGATGTCCGCGCCGTACGTCGGTACGGCCGCGCTCGCGGTCATGGTCGGGGTCCTTCGTACGGATGCGTCACGGGCGGAAGAATGTATGACGATCCGACAATTCAGCGCCAGATGCTTGACATTCGCCGAGATGGCGACAGATTGTATGGCAATCTAAGAAGAGGGGGTGAGCGTGCGAGCCGTCGTGCTACCCGCGTACGAGACACCGCTGGTCATCGAGGACCTGGAGATCCTCGCGCCCGGGCCGCGTGACGTCGTCGTCCGACCGGGCGCCGTGGAGGTCTGCGTCACCGACTCCTACGCGTTCAAGCCCGGCAAGCTGGCCCGGCCGCCGGCGATCCCCGGCCACTCGGCCGCCGGCGTGGTGGAGGCGGTCGGGCCCGCCGTCACCACGGTCCGCCCGGGGGACCGCGTCGTCGTCGCCGGCACCCCGGCGTGCGGGGACTGCTACTGGTGCGACCGCGGCGAAGGCCACCAGTGCCGGGAGATCTTCGAGGGCGACCCCCGCTACGTCGCCCGCCGAGCCGACGGGACGCTCGTCAGCGCGATCGGCGGCGTGGGCACGTTCGCCGAGCAACTCCTGGTGCGCGAGTACGGGCTCGTGCGCGTCGAGTCGTCCCTGCCCGACGAGCACCTGTGCCTGCTCAGCTGCGGTGCGGGCAGCGCGATGGGAGCAGTGTTCAACATCGCGCGCGTCGCGGAGGGCGACACCGTCGCGGTCTTCGGTGCCGGTCGGATCGGCTGCTGGCTCGTGCAGAGCGCCCGGCTGGCGGGCGCCGTGCGGATCATCGCCGTCGAGCCGGTGCCCGGCCGGCGCGAGCGGGTGCGTGCGCTCGGCGCCACCGACGTCGTCGATCCTGCGGACGGCGACGTCGTCGCGGCAGTCCGGGACCTCACGGGCGGCCGCGGTGCCGACGTCGTGTTCGAGGCGGTCGGCGGTGACGCCGACGTCGTGCGCTCCGCGTTCCTGGCCGCGCGGCGCGGCGGCGTGCTCGTGCCGATGGGGATGTCGGGCTTCGACGCCACCGTCGAGCTGCCCGTCAACCAGCTCGCCATGCACGGCCGCGAGATCCGCAGCTGCCAGTACGGCAACGTCGACCTGCGCCGCGACCTGCCCCGCTTCGCCCGCGTCCTGGAGGCGGGGCTGCTCGATCCCGCCGCCGTCGTCGAGCGCACCTACCCCCTCGCCGACGCCGGCGAGGCGCTGGCCGCCGCCGCGAAGCGCGCGGTGCTCACCGCCGTCCTGTCCATCAGCTGACCCACCGGGGAGATCCATGACCACGACTGCCACCGCGGCAGCGCCCGCCGCGGCGGATCCGACACCCGAGCAGCTCGTCCGCACCGTGATCGACCTGCGCCCGCGGCTCGTGGCCGCGCAGGCCGAGACCGAGGAGCGCTCCTTCTACTCGCCCGAGCTGCACGAGGCGTTCCGCGCCGCCGGCCTCTACCGGGTGCTGCAGCCGCGTCGCTACGGCGGACTGGAGCTCGATCTCGTCACGTTCGCCCGGCTGCAGATCGAGATGGCCCGCGGCTGCGTGTCGACCGCGTGGTGCTGGGCGCTGGCGACGAGCCACGCGCTGCAGGTCGCGTCGTACTTCCCGCAGGCCGCGCAGGAGCAGATCTTCGGCAGCGGCGACTTCCGCTGCGCCTCCGTGGCCGCACCGGACGCGCGCGCCGAGCGGGCCGGCGACGGGTGGCGGCTCGAGGGCACCGTCCGTTACTGCTCGGGCATCCCGTACTCGACGCACTTCCTCGGCCAGGCCCTGCCCGCCCACCTGCCGCGCGCGGAGGCGGCCGAGCACGTGCTGCTCTACGTCGCGCCGCGCAGCGAGTGGACGATGCTCGACGACTGGGGCGACACGCTGGGGCTGCGCGGCAGCGGCTCGCAGAGCATCCGCTTCGACGACGGGTGGATCCCGGCCGAGTTCGTCGTCGAGGACCTGAACATGGTCGCCGTCGACGTCAGCGACGGTACGCCGGGCCTCGCCCTGCACGGCAACCCGCTCTACGTCGGCCGGGCGCTCGCCCCGTTCACGATCTCCCTCGGCGCGCTCGCCGTCGGGGCCGGCTACAACGCGCTCGACGAGTTCGAGCACCAGATGCGCACGCGCAAGACGCCCGCCCCGCCGATGGTGCCCCGCATCGCCGATCCCGACTACCAGCGCTGGTACGGCACCGCGCTGGGCAAGCTGGCCACCGCCGAGGCGCTGGTCATCCGGTGCGCCGAGGAGCACATGGAGCTCTGCGCGCGCACTGCGGCCGGCGGGCCGCCCTACAGCGAGGAGGACGAGAAGCGCATCGGCGTCGTCGCGCGGGAGGCCGTCGTCCAGGTGTGGGCGGCGGTCGACGAACACCTGCTGCGCAACGTCGGCTCCAGCGCGCTCAAGGCGGGCCAGCGGTTCGAGCGGGTGTGGCGCGATCTCACGACGATCGCCGGCCACCGCAACACCGGCTTCCGGGAGACGACCTTCCGCAGGCTGGCGCAGCTGCACCTCGGGCTGGTGGGCGGGGGAGCGGCATGACGCAGACCGAACCCCTCCGGATCGCCCCGCCCGAGCCGGACCTCACGCCCGAGGCCATGATCGCCCGCGCCGTCGCCCTGCGTGCGGAGATCGCCGCGGAGGCGCCGCTCACCGAGGAGCGCGGCGGCTACTCCGAGCGGCTGCACAGGCTCTTCACCGAGGCCGGCTTCTACCGGGTGCTGCAGCCGCGCCGCTACGGCGGCTACGAGTTCGGCCTCGACACCTACTTCCGGCTGATCACCGAGCTCTCCCACGGCGATCCGAGCACCGGGTGGGCGGTGTGCCTGGCCTCCGACCACGCTTTCCACATCGCCTCGTTCTTCTCCGAGCGGGCCCAGGAGGAGATCTTCGGCCCCGACGGGCACTTCTGCGCGCCGCACCGGGCCGCGCCGACGGGCACCGCCGAGCGGGTGCCCGGCGGGTACCGCGTGACCGGCACCTGGGACTACTGCTCGGGGATCACCCACGCCACCCACTTCATCGCCACGGCGATGGGGCAGGCGCCCGGTACCGACGGGTCCCCGGTCCCGTTGGCCTGCGTGCTACCGCGCGGGCACTACACGGTGCTCGACGACTGGGGCGGCGGCGCCACCCTGGGCCTGCAGGGCACGGGGTCGAACTCGGTCCGCGTCGACGGCGCGTTCGTGCCCGAGCACCTCGTGCAGCCCTACGACTGGACGACGTTCGCGATGCCGCCGGAGGGCACTCCGGGCTACCGGCTGCACGGCAACCCGCTCTACCTCGGCCGGTCGATGACGATCTACTTCGGTGGGCTCGCAGCCCCCGTGATCGGGGCGGCGCGGGCCGCGCTCGACGAGTACGAGCACATCCTGCGCACCCGCAGGACGGCGCTGCCGCCGCCGATGCGCCGCTGCGAATCCCCGGACTACCAGCGCTGGTTCGGTGAGGCCCAGAGCCTGACCGATGCGGCGCTCGCGGTGCTGGTCGCGGCAGCCACGGACTACACCGCGGCCGGACGGGAGTGGGAGCGGACCGGGTCGTTCGACGTCACCGTCGACGCGCGCTGCCGCGGGATGATGCTGCAGGCGGCGCGGCTGGCCGCCGAGGCGGTCGACCGGCTGTTCGCGACAGGCGGCACGGCCGCGGCCAAGCGCGGATCACGGCTGCAGCGCTGCTTCCGCGACGTCGCCATGTACCGCACCCACATCGGGGCGCAGGCCGACGTGTACTTCGCGGCGAACGCCCGGCTGCACTTCGGGCTGGCCTCCGCGTGAGCGGCCGGATCGTATGACGAACATCCAGTAGGGTTGGCGCCATGACCGCCGAGAACCCCGAGGGGCTGCCGTCGCTGGCGGACCGGATCGGCCGGGTCGCCGCGCCGCTGCGCGTCCAGGTCCTCGAGGTGCTGCGCGAGGCCATCCTCACGATGCGCTTCAAGCCGGGGCAGCGGCTGGTGGAGCGCGAGCTCATCGAGATGACCGGGGTCTCGCGCACCACGATCCGCGAGGTCCTCCGGGAGCTGGCCGCCGAGGGGCTCGTGCGCACGATCCCGCAGAAGGGCGCGGTGGTCCTCGCGCTCTCCCCGGACGAGGCCGAGGAGCTCTACGACCTGCGCGAGGTGCTCGAACGGCACCTCGTCGAGCGGTTCGTCGAACGCGCCTCCGACTCCCAGCTCGTGGCGCTTCGGCGGGCGTTCACCCACCTCGAGGACCTCGTCGACGAGGGCGCCGGCACCCTCGACGTGCTGCGCGCCAAGGACGCGATGTACGACGTCCTGCTCACCGGCGCGGGCAACTCCGCGCTGCGCACCGCGCTCTCGCAGCTGCACGCCCGGGTGAGCCTGCTGCGGGCCGGGTCGCTGTCGGCGGACCCGCAGCGCCCGCGGGAGTCGGTGCGGGAACTGCGGGAGGTCGTCAAGGCGGCGGAGGCCCGCGACGCCGCCGCGGCCGGCGCCGCCCTGATCGCGCACGTGCGCGCCGCCGCGCGGCTGGGGATCGCCGCCATGCGCGCATCGGAGGCGGCTCCGGCCCGCTGACGGCGCGGATTCGACGCAGATCGTATGACGATCAGGGCGTGGCACCGAGCTGGCGGAGCCCCGCCACAGTGGAGTTGCGCCGGTGTTCGTCGCACGCGGCGACGGCGGCGTCGGCGTCGCGGGCGGCGAGCGCGCGGTGCACGGCCCGCAGCTCCTCGACGAGCTCCGCAGGCCGCCCCTGGCCCGCGACCGCGAGCGACATCACCAGGCCCGCGTGCGAGCGCAGCCTGCGCAGCAGGTCGCGGGTCGCCAGGCCACCGGCGCGGAGCAGGACGACGAAGAACCAGTCGCGGGCGCGGATCAGCTGCTCCAGCGACGGCTCGGGCTCGGCGGCGACCCGCTCGACCTCCGCCAACGCTCGGCCCAGCGCGTTGATCTGCGACTGCGTCGCCTGCCGCACGAACCGGCGGACGGCCACCTCCTCGATGATGTGGCGGACCTCGTCGGCGTCCGCCATCTTGTCCGGGCCCGTCTCCGCGACGACGACCGCGCCGCCGGCCACGCGCGCCACGCCGATCTCGACCAGCTCGTCCAGCGCCGCGACGACGTCCTCGGGGGACGCGGACGTGCGCGCGGCGAGGACGTGGACGGGGAGCGGGGAACCGGGGCGCAGGTCGCCGCGGGCGATCGAACGGAGCACCTCGTCCCGGACGGACGCCGGTGCGCGGGCCGAACCGTCGTTGGCGGGCACGGGGCAACGGTAGCCCAGGTACGGGCCTCGATCCACGGCTCGGAGTCGGTGCCGGGACGGCAGGGAGCTGCGGCGTCGATCGCACCGGCTCCTTCGGCGCGGATCGGGGCCCTCGGTCTGGTGAGTCGTCGAGGTGCTCCTGCGGTGCTCGGTCAGCTGCGGTGGGGCGGTCCGGGGTACGAGGCGGGGCGCTGGTCGTCGCCCCTGCTGTCACCCGTCTGCCGACCTGGGCAGGGTCTGCGGCCCGGTCACCCCGCAGTGCAGGCACTCCTCGATGCGCACGCGCTCGCTCGGCTCGGGCCGCTCCCGCCGCTGCACCGTGACCGCGGCCACGACGGCCGCGCCCCCGAGCAGCCCGGCGCAGATCAGCATCGCCACCCGGAACCCCGCGCCGAAGGCGACCGGATCGGTGTGGTCGGCGCCGGTGATGCCGGCGATGCCGGGGATCACGGCGACCGCGAGCAGTCCGGCGGCACGCGCCACCGCGTTGTTCACCCCGGACGCCGCGCCCGCGTACCGGTCGGGGGCCGCGTTGAGCACGGTCGCCGTGAGCGGCGCGACGGTGGCAGCGAGCCCGAGGCCGAACACCACGACGGCCGGCAGCACGTCGGCCCACCAGTTCGCGTCCTCGCCCACCCGCAGGAGCAGCAGCAGACCGGTGGCGCTGACGAGCGGCCCCACCACGAGCTGCGGGCGCGGCCCGATCCGCCCGGCCAGCGCGCCCGACCGGGCCGAGAGCAGCAGCATGATCGCCGTGACCGGCAGCATCGCCGTGCCGGCCGCGAGCGGGCTGAAGCCGGCCACCACCTGCAGCTGCAGCACCAGCAGGAGGAACACGACGCCGAGCGCGCCGTAGATCAGCAGGGTGGCGACGTTGATCGCGGTGAACACCCGGTCGGCGAACAGCGCGGGCGGCACCAGCGGGTGCGTCGAACGGCGTTCGACGACCGCGAACACGGCCAGCGCCACCAGCCCGACGACCAGTGCGGTGATGAGATCGGGCGCCGCTCCGCGGTCGGCCAGCCCGGTCAGGCCGTACGTGGTGGCGGCGAGGCCGAGGGTGGCGAGCCCGGTGCCGGTGACGTCGAGCCCGGCGGCGGACTCGGGATCGCGGCTCTCCGGCACGTGCCGCAGCGCCACCGCGACGACGACCGCGGCGATCGGGACGTTGATCAGGAACACCGCGCGCCACGACCACTCGACGAGCCAGCCGCCCAGGAACGGCCCGATCGCGCCGGCGATCCCGCCGAGGCCGGACCAGGCGCCGATCGCGGCGGCCCGGTCGGGACCGTGGAACGACGCCGAGATCAGCGCCAGGCTCCCCGGGGTGAGCAGTGCCCCGCCGACGCCCTGCAGGGCGCGCGCCGCGACGAGCGTGCCGATGTCCGGCGCCAGCCCGCACAGCGCCGACGCCGCCGCGAACCAGATCACGCCGATGAGGAACACCCGCCGCCGCCCCAGGTGGTCGCCCAGCGAACCGCCGAGCAGGATCAGCGCGGCCAGCGTGAGCGCGTAGGCGTTGACCGTCCACTGCAGTCCGGCGAAGCCGGTTCCGAGCTCGTCGCCGATGCGGTCGAGGGCCACGTTGACGACCGTGCCGTCGATCATCACGATGCCGGAGCCCAGCACCGTGGTGGCGAGCACCCACCGTCCGGCGGGAGTCCCCATCCGCAGCGCCGTCGCGTCCGTCACGTCGGGAGCATAGGACCGGGTCGGCCGCCTGACCGCGTGTCAGACTGCGCGGGGCCAGCAGGACGAGGGAAGGAGCACGCGAACGTGATCACCGTGTCGGTGACCGACGGCGTCGGGTTGATCGAGCTCGATCGGCAGGAGCGGCGCAACGCGCTGGACGTGGAGCACTGCCGTCGGCTGGCCGAGGCCGTGCCGGAGGTGGTCGCCGACGGGGCGCGCGCGATCGTGGTCACCGGGGCCGGGACGAGCTTCTGCTCCGGCGCGGACTTCGGCCAGGTGTACGGCGAGGGCTTCCGCACCGCCCTCTACACGGCCCTGCAGGCGGTGATGGACGCCCCGGTGCCGGTCGTGGCGGCCGTGAACGGCCCGGCGATCGGGGCGGGCACCCAGCTGGCGATCGCGGCGGACCTGCGAGTCGGCGCACCCACCGCGGTGTTCGGTGTGCCGACGGCCCGGATCGGGCTGGCCGTTGACCCGTGGACGATCCGGCGGCTGGAGCAGCTGGCCGGTGGCGGCACGGCCCGCTCCCTGCTGCTGGCGTGCGAGCAGATCGGCGTCGAGCAGGCGTACGCCCGCGGGCTGGTCGATCGCCTGGGGGACCGCGATGCGGCGCTGGCGCTCGCGGCCGACCTGGCGACGATGGCGCCGTTGACGCTGCGTTACAACAAGCTCGTCCTGAACCGGGCCGATCTGCCGAACGGGGACCCCGAGCTCCTGGCTGCCTTCGAGGCCTGCTGGAACAGCGAGGACCTGCAGGAAGGGCAGCGCGCGCGAGCCGAGAAGCGGGCTCCGGTGTTCACCGGGCGATGACGCAAGGTGGCACACCGAGCACTCGATCGAGTTTCACTCCCTGTGATTAATCTGTCGCACGTCGTTACCGGATCCTCGGGAGGTACAACGTGCGTGCGAGTGTTCGGGCCGGTCTGGCCGGTGCGCTGGCCGTTGTGGCCACCGTCGCCGTCGTGGGTGTGAGTTCTGCCGAGGAGCTCGCCCCGTACGTGCCGCCGACCCCGGCGAGCGGTGCCGTCGTGGCGGGCACGCCGTGCACGGAGTCGGCCAGGGCGTGCGTGGACATCTCGGAGGGGCGGGCGTGGTTGCTCGACGGCGGGGAGATCGTCCGGGGCCCGGTCGGCATCATGAGCGGGGACGCCGAGACCCCCACCCCGCGCGGCACCTTCGCGGTGCAGTGGAAGGCCGAGCGGTACACCAGTCGCGAGTTCGGTGTGGAGATGCCCTACTCGGTGTTCTTCGCCGAGGGCGGCATCGCCTTCCACGAGGGCACCAGGGAGACGCCGTCCGCGGGCTGCGTGAAGCTGTCGCACGAGGACGCGAAGACGTTCTTCGAGTTCCTCCAGGTCGGCGACCAGGTGCAGGTCCACTGAAGGGACTGAGGCTACCCTCACCCTTCTACGCTGGGTAGAATGGTTGCGTGGCGTCACTGGGTGAGTTGGAACGTGCCGTGATGGAGACCCTGTGGTCGGCGGACTCACCACTCACCGCCCGTGATGTGCAGGAGTCCCTCCACGGCCGCGAGCTCGCCACGACGACCGTGCTGACCGTGCTGAGCCGACTCGAGCGCAAGGGCCTGGTCACGCGCGAGCGAGCCGGGCGGGCGCACCGCTACCGGGCGGTCTCCACCCGCGAGGACCACGTCGCCGAGCTGATGCGCGACGCGCTCGACGCGGCCCCCGACCGGGGCGCGGCGCTGGCCCGGTTCCTCGGCAACATGCGCGACGACGAGCGGGCCGCTCTGCGCGACCTGCTCGGCTGACCGGAGCCCGGTAGCCTCGCGGACCACCGCCCTGCAGACAGACGTCCGGAGGGCGGCTGGCACCCTGGTGGCGACGGTGAGGTCGCGAGTCGGGAGGTGGCGCGTGGAGCTGACCGCGCTGCTGCTGCTCGTGCTCGGCGTCCTGCTCGCCGAGCCGGTGAGCCGCCGCCTCGCCGCAGCGCAGTGGCCGACCCGCGACCCGGTGGGCGCGCTGCTGCTGTGGCAGGCGGTGGGTCTGGCCGGCGGATTGTCGCTGCTGGGCTCCGGCATCGTGTACGGCCTCTCGCCGTTCGGCTCGTCGCTGCCGGCGGCCGTCCTCGGGGCCGTCGAGGCCCTGCGCGACGGTGCGCTGCCCCCGGACTTCGACCTGCGCCACCGCATCGCCCTGGTCGTTGCGCTGCTGATCGGCCTGTGGCTGATCGGGGTGCTGGTCTTCGTCACCGTCCGCACGCTGCGGGCCCGAGCCCGCCACCGCAACCTGCTCGACCTGCTCGGCACCCCGTGGCCGGCCGCCCCGCACGCGCGGGTGCTCGACCACCCCCTGCCCGTCGCGTACTGCCTGCCCGGGCTGCGGTCCCGGCTGGTCGTGTCGGCCGGAGTGCTCGACACCCTCGATCCCGCGCAGGTGCGGGCGGTCCTCGCGCACGAGCAGGCGCACCTGAAGGAGCGGCACGATCTCGTGGTGCTGCCGTTCGTGGCGTGGGGCGCGACCGCTCCGTTCGTGCGCGGCATGGTGTGCGCGCAGGTCGCGGTGGCGGCGCTGATCGAGATGCGGGCCGATGACGTGGCGGCCAGCCGCGCGGCGCCCGCCGAGCTGACCGCGGCGCTCGGCTCGATGGGGCACGCCAGTCCGGCCGCGGCGCTCAGCTCCTTCACCACGGCCCTTGACCGGCGGCTCGCCCGGATCGCCGATCCACCGCCGCCGCTGTCGCCCGCCGCGCAGCTGGGCGTGCGGCTGGCCGCCGTCGCGCTCGTCGCCGTCCCGACGATCCTCCTGCTGCTCCCGTAGCCCTCAACCGTTCGCGCGCAGCACCGAGAGGGCGCGGACGGTCAGGTAGCCGCGCCACTCCAGCTCGGCGGCCGGCGAGTACGTCTGCCACTCCACGGGCCAGCCCCCGTCCGCCTGCTGCAGTCCGGCGAGCCGGTCGAGTTCGGCGGCGACGGCGTCGGGGGAGAACAGCTCCCGCACCGGACGCCCGGGGTGCGGCGCCACGTCCAGCGGCCGCATCGACTCACCTTCCGCGCCGCCCTGGACGGGGAGGATCCCGTCCGGCGGCAGGAAGCTGCCCAGGCGCGCCATCAGCTCCCGGGCCCGCGCCTCGACGTCGTGCACGGCGTCGAGGAACCGCAGCGTGAAGGCGAGCTCGATCGCGTGCGCGTCGGGGGTCAGCGCCGCAGCGGCGTCGAGGCAGAAGCGGGTCGCGGTCGCGAGCCACGGATGGGCCGCGACGGCGGGCTCGTGGCGGGCCACGTCGTACGCGGTGGCTACGGCGATCGCGGTGATCTGCAGCGACGGTCCGGGCGCGGGTTCGACCCAGAACGGCGCGCACCCGGCTCGATCGGTGAACGGCTCGGCGAACCGCAGGCCGCCCTCGGGTGCGGTGACCGACGCCAGCCAGTCGCAGAGCCCCACCGCCTCGGGTACCGGTGCCCCGGCGGCGGCGAGCTCGGCGAGCACCTCGAACGCGTGCAGCGCCGGCCCCGGCTGGCTGCTGGTGGAGCGCAGGTCGGGCTCCAGGCCCCAGCCGTAGCCGCCGTCCGGGTTGCGGTAGGCGGCGAGTGCGGCGGCGAGGGCATCAGGCGAGCCCTCGCCGATGAGCAGTTCGAACCGGCGGCGATCGAGCACTCGCGCGTGGGTGGCGAGGAAGTCCGCCGCAGCGCCGAGATCGATCCGGTCGAGCAGGGGTGACGGGGTGCGCTGGTCCATGCCCCCCACCTTCCTCCGCGGGCGGAGGCCGTGTCGTGGGCGGATCGGACAGGAGCAAACCCGGGCCCGAGAGCAACGAACGGCACTCTCGTCCACACCGAGTGGACGAGAGTGCCGTTCGTTGCCCCGGGGGACCGGGCGGATCACACCCGCACGGGCGTGCGCTGCCGCGGTCCGAGCAGCAGCACGGTCAGCCCCATGACCGGCAGGGCCACCAGGACGCACAGCGCGACGGCGATGCCGGTGACCTCAGCCAGCCCGCCGACGAGCGCAGCACCGATGCTCGCGCCCACGAGGAAGACGAGCGAGGCGATGCCGAGCGCGATCCCGCGCTCGGCCGCGTCGACGGCCCCGTCGACCGCGGAGATCATGGCCGGCTGCCCGATCCCGAACGCCGTGTTCAGCGCCAGAACGGCGAACGCGAGCAGGACGGGGGAGTCGAGCGCTGCTCCGGCCGCACCCGTCAGCATGGCGACGACCGCGATGCCGACCCCGGTCACGATCGTGCGGCGCGGACCGAGCCGGCCCAGCGCGGTGCGGGAGAGCCAGGGCGCGACGATGCCGACCGCGACGGCCGGCAGGAGCAGCAGCCCGATCTCGAACGGCGACCAGCCCCACTCGGCGGCCGTCAGCGGCACGCCGATCAGCAGGGCGAACCAGGCTGCCGGGATGGCCGCGGTGGCGAACGCGCTGCGCAGCACCACCGGGTTCGTCACGACGACCCGCGGCAGGAACCCGGTGGGCCGCCTGCGCACCCAGATCGCGACGGCGGGGACGCCCACGGCGAGCATCACCGCTCCGATCATGGCCGTGACCGGGCCGGACGACGGCGACTGGAGCAGCAGCACCAGCCCCGCGGCGGTGGCCGCGACGAACAGCGCCCCGACCCGGTCGATGCGTTCCCCGGTACCGCCGGCCGGGGCGCGCCTGGCCAGCCACGGCAGGCTGACCACGCCGAGCGCGGGGACGGCGATCGCCAGCCGCCAGCCGCCGATCTCCTCCAGGGCGCCGCCCAGGAGCGGGCCGAGCGCGCTGAACGCGGCCGCGATCCCGGCGAGCCTGCCGAGCGCGCTGCTTCGCTGCGGTCCGCTCCACAGCGTCGAGATCAGCGCGGTCGCGAGCACCGGGACGCTGGCGCCGCCGAAGCCCTGCACCACCCGGCCCGCGAGCAGCACCGGGAAGGTCGGCGCCAGCGCGGCGACGACCGAGCCGCCGACCATCGCCGACAACCCCACCACCAGCGGCCCGCGCAGCCCGTACGCGTCGGCCAGTCGGCCGTGCAGCGGAGTCGCGACCGCGAGCATCACGGCGTACACACTGATCGTCCAGGCCGCCGTGCTCGGTCCGACGCCCAGCTCGCTCGCCAGCTCCGGCAGGACGACGGTGGCGGCCGACGTCCCGGTGCCGGCGAGGCCGAACAGGAGGCCGAGGAGGGCGGCGGTCCGCCCAGGAGATCGCACGTCGGACGTCAACGGTCGCGACGGCTCCGGATGTTCCCGATCACGGGACGAGCACGACCTTGCCCACCGTGGCGCGGCTCTCCAGCGCCCGGTGCGCGGCCGCGGCCTCGGCCAGGGGGAACGTCGTGACCTCGGGGACGAGGGTGCCGTCCGCGGCGGCGGCGAGCGCCCGCGTCTCCAGGTCGCGCAGCGCCGCCCCGGTCGGCCGCTTGTCGAGCCCAGGTGGGAACGTGATGTCCGAGCGCAGCGCGCGGGACTCGGTGAACCAGTCCTCGTCGCCCGACGAGAACCCGTACACGAGTGCTCGCCCGCCGGGGCGCAGCGCGGTGAGCACGGCGCGGCCGACCTCGCCGCCGACCCCGTCGAACGCCACCGTGGCGCCCTCGGCGACGGTCCGCAGCCGGTCCTGCCAGCCCGGTGCGCGGTAGTCGACGGTCTGCGCGCCGAGCGCCGCCACCCGTTCCGTCTTCGCCGGTCCGCCCGCCAGCCCGACGACCCGCGCCCCGGCGTGCCTGGCGGCCTGCACGAGGAGCGTGCCGAGCCCGCCGGCGGCCGCGGTCACGAGGACGACGTCGTCGTCGGTGAGCGCGGCGCCGTCGAGCAGGAGCTGCGCGGTGCGGCCGGTGCCGATCATCGTGACGGCCGCGGCCGGCGTCAGCCCGTCCGGCAGCGGGTGCAGCGACTCGGCCGCGGCGACGGCGAGGGAGGCGTACCCGCCGCTGCCACCCGCGCCGAGGTGCGCCACCACGGAGCGCCCGATCCAGGACGGATCGACGTCCGGCCCGGCTGCGTCGACGGTCCCGGCGACCTCCCGGCCGGGCACGTACGGCAGCTCCGGCGGCGGGAACGGCGGGTCGCCGCGGCGCAGCGCGGTGTCCAGGACGTGCACGCCGGCGGCGGCGACGGCGATCCGCACCTGTCCCGGCCCGGGTTCGGGATCGGCGGTCTCGGCGAGCTCCAGCACCTCGGGCCCGCCCAACTGCTTCTGCACGATGGCTCGCATGTCCCGCGACGCTAGGACCTCGACCCGGCTCGAGATCAAGTGTTCGGCGGAGGCGGCGTCGAGAACGAAGCAGCGGTGATCAACGAGCCTGTTCGATCACCACAACTTCGTTCTCGACGCTGTTCCCGCCCCACCGCTGCAACCTCGACGTGAGCCGCCGGACACTGAGCGGGCGTAGCGTGGGCGTCGTGCCGACCGATCGACCCAGTGATCGTCCCCGTACCCTCGGCGAGCTGCGCGCCAGCGGCCACGAGCTGCGCGGGGTGAAGGACGAGATCCGCGACAACCTGCTCGCCGCGCTGCGCGAGGGCCGCGACCCGTGGCCCGGCATCGTCGGGTTCGACACCACCGTGCTGCCGCAGCTCGAGCGCGCCCTGCTCGCCGGCCACGACGTCGTGCTCCTCGGCGAACGCGGCCAGGGCAAGACCCGGCTGCTGCGCTCCCTGGTCAACCTGCTCGACGAGTGGACCCCCGTCATCGAGGGCTCCGAGCTGGGCGAACACCCGTACGCCCCGATCACCCCCCAGTCGCGCCGCCGCGCCGCCGAGCTGGGCGACGACCTGCCCGTGGCCTGGCGCCACCGCGACGAGCGCTACACCGAGAAGCTCGCGACGCCCGACACCGCCGTCGCCGACCTCATCGGCGACGTCGACCCGGTGAAGGTCGCCGAGGGCCGCTCGCTGGGTGACCCGGAGACGATCCACTACGGCCTCGTCCCGCGCGCCCACCGCGGCATCGTCGCCATCAACGAGCTGCCCGACCTGGCCGAACGCATCCAGGTCGCGCTGCTGAACGTGATGGAGGAGCGCGACATCCAGGTCCGCGGCTACACCCTGCGGCTGCCGCTGGACGTGCTCCTGGTCGCCTCGGCGAACCCCGAGGACTACACCAACCGCGGCCGGATCATCACCCCGCTGAAGGACCGGTTCGGCGCCGAGGTGCGCACCCACTACCCCCTGGCCCTGGACGACGAGATCGCGCTCATCGAGCAGGAGGCCGAGCTGGTCGCCGAGGTACCGCGGCACCTGCTGGAGGTCGTCGCCCGGTTCACCCGTTCCCTGCGCGAGTCCAGCGCGATCGACCAGGGCTCCGGCGTGTCGGCCCGGTTCGCCGTGGCGGGCGCCGAGACGGTCGCAGCGGCCGCGCTGCGCCGGGCGGCGCTCACCGGCGAGGAACGGGCGTACGCGCGGCCGGTCGACCTGGAGGCCGTGCCCGGCGTGCTGCGGGGCAAGCTGGAGTTCACCGCGGGCGAGGAGGGCCGCGAGGACGAGCACCTCACCCACCTGCTGCGCACCTCGATCGCGGCCACGGCCCGCCGGCACCTGCGCGGGATCGAGCTGACCCCGCTCGCCGAGGCCGTCGCCGAGTCGCCGGTGCGGACCGGGGAGCGGGTGCCGGCGATCGAGGTCGTCGCGGCGCTGCCCCCGATCGACGTGCTGACCGAGGTGGGCCGCCGGCTCGGCGCCGAAGGCACCGAGGACCCGGGCCCGATGGCCAGCGCCGCCGAGCTGGCGCTGGAGCTGCTCTACCTGACCCGGCGGCTGGCCAAGGACGCCTCCGACGACGGGGAGACCGTCAGCTACGGCTGAGCGGGCCACCCCGGGCAAGAAATCGGGTACGGTGTACCCGATTCTTTGCCCGGGGGCCTGATGACGATCCTGGTCACTGGCGCGACGGGCAACATCGGCCGGATGCTGGTCGACCACCTCGTCGCCGCGGACGCACCGAAGGTGCGAGCGCTCACGGCCGCTCTGCGCCGCGCTGCCCGACGGCGTGGAGATCGCGCGAGGCAGCTTGCGCCGGCCCGACACCGTGCGGGCCGCGCTGGTCGGCGTCGAGCGCATGTACCTGGCGCCGCTTCAGGGCACCACCGCCGCCGTGCTCGCCATGGCAGCGGAGGCCGGCGTGCAGCACGTCGTCGATCTCTCCGGCGAGCACGAGTCCTGGTGGGGCGGTGTCACCCGGGCCGTCGAGGCCGCCGGGGTCTCGTGGACCCACCTGTGGCCCGGCGACTTCATGGAGAACGCGCACATCTGGGCGCCCGGCATCGTGGAGCGGCGGACCGTCCGCGAGCCCCGGCCGCACGGCCGCAGCGCCCCGATCGCGATGGACGACGTCGCCCGGGTCGCTGCTGCCGCCCTGCGCAGCGGCGACCACGTCGGCACGGCGCTGACCCTCACCGGCCCCGAGGTGCTCACCCGCGTCGAGCTGACCGAGCGCATCGCCGCCGCGATCGAGGAGCCGATCCGGTTCGAGGCGATCACCCGCGACGAGTCGGTCGCCGAGCTGACGCCGACGATGGGCGGGTCCGCCGCCTGGTACGTCGACGCCGCGCTCGCCGGCCCGGTCGACAACCCGATCCAGGTGACGACCACCGTCGCCGACGGCACCGGCCGCCCGGCAACCACGTTCGCGCAGTGGGCGATCGCGAACGCGGACGCCTTCCGCGGCTGAGTGCGGTCACGAGATTTTTCGCAGCGCCGGCGGTCGACCCGGCGTAGCGTCGGATGCGTGCGCAGAGCCGGTCGCCGCTACTCCTACGGCCCCTACGTCGACGGACCAGATCCGCTCGCCCCGCCGCTCGACCTCCGGGCTGCGCTGGACGAGATGGGCCGGGACGTCATGGAGGGCTCATCGCCCCGGTCCGCCCTGCAGGAGCTGCTGCGCCGCGGCCTCCAGGGCCGCCGGGGGCTCGACGAGCTGACCCGCCAGGTCTGGGAGCGCCGCCGCAGGCTGCAGCGGGAGAACCGGCTCGACGGCACTCTGGAGGAGGTCCGCGAGCTGCTGCGCCAGGCCCTCGACGCCGAACGCGACGCGCTCGCCCGCGACGACGGCGACGACGCGCGGTTCCGCGAGATGCAGCTCGACGCGCTCCCGTCCGACACCGGCGGGGCGGTCCGCGAGCTGGCCGACTACGACTTCCGCTCGCCGACGGCGCAGCAGGCCTACGACCGCATCCGCGACCTGCTCGGGCGTGAGCTGCTGGAGCAGCGCTTCCAGGGCATGAAGCAGGCGCTGGAGGGCGCCACGCCGGAGGACGTCGAGCGCGTCCGGGAGATGCTCGACGATCTCAACCAGCTGCTCGCCGAGCACGCCGCCGGGCAGGACACCACCGAGCGGTTCGCCGAGTTCATGCGCAAGCACGGCGACTTCTTCCCGGAGGGCCCGCAGAACACCGACGAGCTGATCGATCTGCTCGCCGCCCGCGCCGCCGCCGCGCAGCGGCTGCTCAACTCGCTGTCCGCCGAGCAGCGTGCCGAGCTCATGGAGCTGGCCCAGCAGGCCTTCGGCGACCCGCGGCTCGCCCGGTCGCTCGCGCAGCTCGACGCCCAGCTGCAGGCCCTGCGCCCCGGCGAGGACTGGGACGGGTCCGGCCGCTTCCGCGGCGAGAACCCCATGGGCATGGGCGAGGCCACCCGCGCCATGGAGGAGCTCGGCCAGCTCGACGCGCTCGCCGAGCAGCTCGCCCAGAGCTACCCGGGTGCCCGGCTGGAGGACATCGATCTCGACGCCGTCGAGCGCCACCTCGGCGAGGAGGGCCGCGTCGACGTCCAGGCACTGATGGAGCTGCAGCGCGAGCTGGAGCGTCAGGGCCTGTTCGAGCGTGCCCCCGACGGATCGCTGCAGCTGTCGCCGAAGGCGCTGCGCCGGCTCGGCGATTCGGTGCTGCGGGAGATCGTCGACCGGATCGGTGGCCGTCGCGGCGAGCGGGAGAACCGCCGCGCCGGCGCCGCGGGCGAACCGACCGGCGCCACCCGGCCGTGGCAGTTCGGCGACACCCAGGCCTGGAACGTGCCGCGCACCCTGCTCAACGCGCAGCTGCGCCGGGCCACCGGGGACGAGCGCGCGCTCGACGTCACCGACGTCGAGATCGTCGAGACCGAGACCCGCCACCGCGCCGCGGTGGCGCTGTGCGTGGACACGTCGTGGTCGATGGTGCAGGACGGCCGCTGGGTGCCGATGAAGCGCACCGCGCTCGCGCTGCACCACCTCATCTCGACCCGGTTCCGCGGCGACGACCTCACGCTCGTCACGTTCGGCCGGCACGCCCGCGAGGTCGAGCTGGGGGAGCTGATCGGCCTCGAGGGTGTGTGGGAGCAGGGCACCAACCTGCACCACGCGCTGCTGCTGGCCGGTCGCCACCTGCGCCGCAACCCCGACGCGCAGCCGGTCGTGCACATCGTGACCGACGGCGAGCCGACCGCCCACCTCGAACCCGACGGGCACGCCGTGTTCGACTGGCCGACGAGCCCGCAGACCCTGCGCGCCACCGTGGCCGAGCTGGACCGGCTCACCGGGCTGCAGGCGTCGATCACCTTCTTCGTGCTCGGCGACGATCCGCGGCTCGCCGCGTTCATGGACGGCCTCGCCCGCCGGTGCAACGGCCGCGTCGTGGCGCCCAGCCTCGACGGGCTCGGCGCCGAAGTGGTGGCGGACTACCTGCGCACCCGGCGCTGAGCAGGCTGGGCCGCACCGCGCCGGATCCGGCCCCACGGCTTCACCACGGACAGGAGCGTCGTGGTGAGCAGCGACAGCGGCGCCACGATCGCCGGGTAGACGAGGTCGGTGACGTCCGCCGGCGCCGAGGCGGCCCCGGCAGCCAGCGCGTCCCCGTACGCGGCGACGGCGGGCAGCATCGGGGCGAGCACCGTGCACACCAGCGTCACCAGCACCAGTGTGATCACCAGCTTCGCGGCCACCCACCAGTAGGACAGCAGGCCCCAGCGGGTGCCGACGCCCAGCAGCAGGCCGGTGATCAGCGCCGCTGTGCTCGCCACGATCAGCGGCGCACCGAGGAACGTACCGAGCGCGCGGTAGGCGAGGGCCACCGCGGCGCGGTCACCGCCGAGCAGCCCGACCGCGATGAGCAGGGACTTCGCCGCGTCGAGCCCGATCCACGCCCCGACCGACCACACGTGCGCGACGAGCGCGACCTTGCGGGTCCCGGGGGAGAGCTGCAGGTTCATGCCGCCCGATGGTTCGCGCGGCCGGCTCACCGCACATCGGCCCGCGGGTGACACCCCGGCTACGCCCGCGGGAGTACTTCTTCGACGATCCGGCCCGCGCGCAGCACCTCGCGCACCCGCAGCCACCCGTCCGCCCCCTCGTCGAGGACGACGACGTCGGCGCGCAGCCCGGACGCCAGCGCCCCCACCTCGTCGGCGAGCCCGAGCACCCGGGCCGGGGTGGTCGCGGTGAGCGCGACGGCCTGCGCCAGCGCCTCGGCGCGCGGCAGCCGTGCCTCCGCCACCAGCCGGGCGAACAGGTCTGCGGTGGTGGCGGTGCTGCCCGCGATCGGGCCGGACGCGCCGTCCGGGCCGGCCACCCGCGCGACCCGGTCGGTGACGGTGACCCGCAGCGCGCCCAGCCGGTAGTCGCCGTCGGGCATGCCGGCCGCGGCCATCGCGTCGGTCACCGCGGCGATCCGGTCCGGGCCGGCGGCCGCGAGGACGTGCCGCCACAGCGCCGGATGGACGTGCAGCCCGTCGGTGACCAGCTCCACCACCACCCGCGGGTCCTCCAGCAGCGCGATCGCCGGGCCGGGCTCGCGGTGGTGCACCGGCGCCATCGCGTTGAACAGGTGCGTGCCGACCCGCGCGCCCGCGGCGATCGCCTCACGGGTGAGCGCGTAGCTGGCGTCGGTGTGCCCGACCGCCGCGATCGCGCCGGCGTCGACGATCCGGCGGACGGCCTCGAGCCCACCGGCTCGCTCCGGGGCGAGGGTGACCATGCGGACGACGCCGGTGGCCAGCAGCGCGGCCAGCTCGGCCGGGTCCGGGTCGCGCAGCTGCCGCGGATCGTGGGCGCCGCAGCGGGCGGTGGCCAGCCACGGGCCCTCGAGGTGGACGCCGGCCAGCTCGCCGTCGGCGACCAGCTCGGTGAGCGCGGCGACGTCCCGGCGCAGTTCGGCCGGTGACGCCGCGACGAGGCTGGCGAGGGTCGTCGTGGTCCCGTGCGCCCGGTGGAACTGCACGGCGCGCAGCGCCTCGGCCGGGTCGCCGCCGGTGAACGCGGCCCCTGCGCCACCGTGGACGTGCTGATCGACGAACCCCGGAACGATCACCGCGCCGGCGCCGAGATCGCGCCGGGTGCCGCCGGGCGGGGGAGCGCCGTGGCCGACGGCGGCGATGCGCTCGCCCTCGACGGCGACCCACCCGGGTGCCGCGGTGCCCAGCGCGACCACCGTGCCGGCCACCAGCACCGTGCGCTCGCCGTCTCGATCAGGGTCGGTCACAGGGTCTCCGTGATCTTGCGCAGCCCGCGGGGGGCGTCCGGGTCGCCGCCGCGGCCGACGGCGACGTGCAGCGCCAGCTGCTGCAGCGGAAGGATCTCCAGGATCGGCGACAGCCGTTCCGGCAGCCCACCGGGCAGGGCCACGCCCGCGGCGGCGGCCTCGACGGCAGCCGGTCGCCCGATCACGCACACGTCGGCGTCCTGCTCGCGCAGCCGGGCGAGCGTGGCCTGCATGGCGTCCCCGCCGATCCCCTCGGCGACGACGGCGAGCACCGGCACCTGCGGGTCGACCAGCGCGAGCGGGCCGTGCAGCAGATCGGCCCCGGAGAACGCCTGCGCCGACACGTACGCGGTCTCCATCAGCTTGAGCGCGGCCTCGCGCGCGGTGGCGTAGGAGTAGCCACGGCCGGTGGTGAGCAACCGCTGCGCGAACCGGTAGCGGACGGCGAGCGCAGCGATCGCCGCGTCCTGCTCGATCAGTCCCGCTCCGAGATCGGGCAGGGCCGCGGGGGCGGGTGCGCCGTCGCGGACGGCCATGAGCAGCTCGTGCAGCGCGAGCAGCTGGGCGGTGTAGGACTTGGTAGCGGCCACCGCGCGCTCGGGCCCGGCCAGCACGTCGACGTGGTGGTGGGCCGCGGTCGCGAGCGGTGATCCCGCGTTGTTGGTGACGGCGACGGTCAGCGCGCCGCCCGCCCGGCCGATCTCCAGGCAGCGCACGAGATCGGGGGAGCCGCCGGACTGGCTCACCCCGATCATGAGCACGTCGCGCAGGTCGGGGCGGGCGCCGTAGGCGGTCATCGTGGACGGCGAGCCGAGTCCGGCGGGCAGCTGCAGCTCGATCTCGACCAGGTACTTCGCGTAGAGGGCGGCGTGGTCGCTGGTGCCGCGGGCGACCAGCACGACCGTGCGGGGGTGCCGGGCCCGGATCGCGGTCGCCGCGGCGGCGAGCCCGGCCTCGGCCCCGTCGGCGAGGAAGCGGCGCCAGACGGCGGGCTGTTCGGCGATCTCGGCAGCCATGAGCTCACCCGGCCGGTGTGCGCCGGTCCGTTGGTCTACTCCGGCGGTCACGGTGTCACCCCCGCGGCGAGTCGTTCGGCGAGTCGCACCGCGCCGTGCACGGGTGCGACCGGCAGGAGCTCGACGGCGGTGCCGGGCAGGTGTGCGCGGACCGCGTCGAGCAGTGCGGGATGGTGGGTGGCGAACCCGCCGGCGACGACGACCGGGCCGGCGATGCCGAGCCGGTCGAGCACCTGCCGGGCGAGCGCCGCCAGCGCCTGCGCGGCCGACTCCATGATCTGGCGCGCAGCAGGGTCGCCGCGCTCGGCCAGCGCGGCCACGACGCCTGCCCGCCGGGCCCAGTACCGCTTGTCGGGGACCTGGTAGACGTGGTCGACCAGCAGTGTGCGGTGCGCGACGCCGCAGTCGGTCACCAGCGCCGCCGTCAGCGGGTCGACCGGCGCACCGCGGTCGAGCAGCCGCAGCGCGTGCCTCACGGCGTCGAGCGCGACCTGGTACGCGCTGCCCTCGTCGCCGAGCAGGTGGCCCCAGCCGCCGGCCCGGGCGTGCCGCCCGTCGGGTGCCGCGCCCCAGGCGGCCGAGCCGGTGCCGCTGATCAGCGCCACACCGGCGTCGCGCCCGACCGCGGCGAGGACGAGCCGGGCATCGTGCACGACCTCGACCCGCGCCCCGGGCACGTGCGCGGCGATCAGGTCGCGGACGGTCGCCACGGTGACGGGGGAGTCGGCCCCCGCCGCGCCGGCGCAGACCGCGTCGATCCCGTCGGTGCCGACGGCGGCGAGCACCTCGCCGAGCCGGGTGCCCGCGACCTGATCGCCGACGGCCGCGATGTTGGCGCCGTCGCCCTCCGCCTCCCCGACGACGGCTCCGTCGACGCTGCGCACGGCCCGCGTGGACGAACCGCCGACGTCGAGGCCGATCACCGCTGCCATCGCACCTCCGGTCTAGATGTTGGGGCTAGATGTTTGGTCTAATAGCTCGCAGTCTACGCGCGCGTCAAGCATGTCCGGCGCAGCGTTCACGGGGCACGGTTCACGGGGCACACTGTCGGACATGTCCGGATCGAACACCGATGACGTCCAGGTGTGCGTCCGGTGCGGGCGGCGTCGGGATCCGCAGGACCACACGGCGCTGGCCTGGTCGAGCGCGCACGAGGGCGGAACCACCAGCTGGCTGTGCCCGGAGTGCGCCCGTCACCACGTCCGGGACATCGAGGCGCGCGTGGACCGGGAATGGTGGCGGGAGTGACGACGTAAGTTGTGTCTATGCAGACCTGGGCAGCCGTCGACATCCCCGTCCTGGCCGGTGAGGGGCCACCGCTGCGGCTCTACGACCGCGCGACCGACCGCGTCCGACCGACGGCGCCCGGCGCCACGGCGACGATGTACGTCTGCGGCATCACTCCCTACGACGCCACCCACCTCGGGCACGCCGCGACCTACCTGGCGTTCGACCTGGTCAACCGGCTCTGGCGGGATCTCGGGCACGACGTCCACTACGTCCAGAACGTCACCGACATCGACGATCCGCTGCTCGAGCGGGCCGCCCGCGACCAGGACGACTGGGTGGTCCTGGGCATGCGCGAGACGGCGCTGTTCCGCGAGGACATGGAGGCGCTGCGGGTGCTGCCGCCGCGGCACTACATCGGCGCCGTGGAGGCGATGAGCGAGATCGCCGAGCTCGTCGAGAAGCTGCTGGCCGGGGGTGCGGCCTACCGGGTCGACGATCCCGAGTACCCCGACGTCTACTTCGACATCACCGCTACGGGGCGGTTCGGCTACGAGTCCCGCTACGACGAGGAGACGATGCTGCGGCTGGCCGCCGAGCGCGGCGGCGACCCCGAGCGGCCGGGCAAGCGGCACCCGCTCGATCCGCTGCTGTGGCGGATGGCCCGGGAGGGCGAGCCGTCGTGGGAGTCCGCACTGGGCACGGGCCGGCCCGGCTGGCACATCGAGTGCGCAGCGATCGCGCTGAACCGGCTCGGCCCGCAGATCGACCTCAACGGCGGCGGCTCCGACCTGATCTTCCCGCACCACGAGTGCGGGGCCGCGCACGCCGAGGCGCTCACCGGGGTGGCGCCGTTCGCCCGGCACTACACGCACGCCGGCATGATCGGCCTCGACGGCGAGAAGATGTCGAAGTCGCGCGGCAACCTGGTGTTCGTCTCGAAGCTGCGGGCGGACGGGGTCGATCCGAACGCGGTGCGCGCCGCGCTGATCTCCGGGCACTACCGCACCGACCGCGAGTGGACCCCCCAGCTGCTCACCGAGGCCGAGCGGCGGCTGGCCCGCTGGCGGGAGGCCGTTGCGNTGGACACGGGCCCGGCCGCGGAGGACCTCGTCCAGCGGCTGCGCACGCACCTGGCCGACGATCTCGACACCCCGTCCGCGCTGGCCGCCGTCGACGCCTGGGTGGCGGAGGCGCTGGAGCGGCGGGGCACCGACCCAGCCGCCCCGCGGCTGGTGCGCGATGCGGTGGACGCGCTGCTCGGCATCGCCCTGTGAGGGCTCGCCACCGGTCCGTCCACCACGTCCTGGCGACGCGGTCAGCCCGACGCTGAGGCCGTTCAACCGGGGTGGACGACCTGGGTGGTGGCTTCCGTGGTGCTGCCGCACGGGACGGTGACGGTGCCCGTCGGCTGGGCGGACGAGGGCGCACTCGCCGGTGGCGGCGTCGACGGATGAGCCGGTCGGCGGAGGTCCACCGCTGTGTCGGGTCGCTGGTGCGACGGCAACCAGGCAGCCGGCGGTGGTGACCCGGCTGTCCGGCGGGGGTGCGGGCCCAGGTCTGGTCGGGGTGATCCGACAGGCACGACCAGGTGCCGGGCGTGGTGGCGGTGGCCTCGAGGCAGGTGCCGAACCCGTCGATGATCCGGCCCCGATCCCCCTGCAGCGCCGGGNCCGGACGAGCCGGTGGGACGGCCCGGGTCGTGGCGCGTGGTGCGGGTGCGGTCGTGGGTGAGGTGTCGGTGCTGCGGTGGCGGTGGCTGCGGTGGCGGTGGCTGCGGCGGGGGTGTCGGCGCGCGGGTGGTGGTGGCTGCCGGGTCGGGCACCGTGACCTCGGGCAGGTGCGGCACCGGCGCTGCCGCCGTGGCGCACCGAACCAGGGCCCGGGGGTCGGTGCCCGGCAGGCCGTCGGGCGCTGCTCGTGAGCCTGGGCGGTTGCGCGACGGGGCCGCGGTGCGGGGAGCGGGGCGGCGTGTGCGGTGACCGGGGGTTCGAGCGGTGTGGTGCGCGGGTGCAGCTGGGTGGCGACCGCGACGGCCGACCCGACGAGCACGGCGGCCAGGGCGGCGGCGAGGGCGAGCGACAGCAGGGGTTTGCGCCCACCGGTGCGGCCGCGACGCCCTCGCGGCGGCGGGGCGGGCGGGGCGTGTGGGCGTGACGGTGCCGTCGGGCCAGACGGTGCAGGTTTCCGATCGGCCGGTGGCGGTGTGGTGGCCTCCAGCTCGTTCGGGTGTTGCGGGCGGGCGGCGTCGACGACTGCGCGAACCCCGCGTCGACCGCGGCGAGCTGCCCGGTTCTCGGTGGAGCAGCGGCGTGGATCCGCAGCGGCTTGCCGGCCTGCGGGGCCTCGAGGATCTGGTCGTCGCCGAGGTGGAGGGCGACGTGGTGGATGGAGGCGGGGTCGGCGGGGTTGCGGGCGCGGACCACGAGGCCCGTGAACCGGGGAGGGGGAGCGAAGTGCGCGGCGGGTGATCCCCGCGGCGGCGAACGCGCGCAGCATCAGCCCGGAGCTGTCGAACGCGCCCGGCCCGGTCGCGCCCCACCGGTAGGGCTCGCTGAGCTGGGCGAGCTGGGCGAACCACTGGCCCGCAAGGAGCGCGTCGTGCGTTCGTTGCGCGAAGTGGCGGAGTGCGGATGGCGCCTCCGGCACAATGGGCCCCGGCACGGCGGCGGGAGGATCATGCAGCGGCGGGTGGGTTTCCTGTCCCTGCTGCGCATCGGCGAGTTCCGGGCGGTCTGGGCCGCCGAGTGCGGGTCCGTGGTCGGTGACCAGCTGGTCCGGGTCGCCGTGTCGGTGCTGGTGTTCGCGCGCACCGGGTCGGCCGCGGCGGCCACCGTCACCTATGCGTTGACGATGGTGCCTTCGGTGCTCGGCGGGGTGCTGCTGTCCTGGACCGCCGACCGCTACCGCCGCCGCACGATCATGGTGGCTGCCGATGCGGTGCGCGCCGTGCTCGTCGCGGTGATGGCGGTGCCCGGGCTGCCCGTGGCGGTGGTCGCGGCGTTGGTGGTCGCGATCGTGCTGCTGCGCGCCCCGCACACCGCTGCCCAAGGGGCGCTGCTGCCGCAGATCCTCGGCGAACGCTACGAGCTCGGGCTGGCGCTGCGGCAGATCACCAACCAGCTCGCCCAGGTCGGCGGGTTCGGGCTCGGCGGGATCGTCGTCGCCCTGGTCGCCCCGACCGGCACGCTGCTGATCGCGGCTGTCCTGTTCGCGGTCTCGGCGCTGCTGGTCCGGTTCGGCACCGCACCGCGCGAGCGACCTCTCGCGACCGGTGACGGTGGTGAACCGGTCTCGGCGCGGGCCCAGGTCATCAACGGCATGCGTGCGTTGATGCGTGATCGTGCCCGCCGGGCCCTGGTGGTGATGGCGCTGGTGGTCGGCTGCTACATCGTCCCGGAGGCGCTGGCGGTGCCCTACACCGCGCAGATCGGGGCCGGGGCCACCGAGGCAGGACTCCTCATGGCCGCCGGGCCGCTGGGCAGCATGCTCGGGGCCTGGGCGTTCGTCCGGTTCATGCCGCTGGCCAGCCGGGACCGCCTGGTCGGGGTGATCGCCGTGCTGACCGGGGTCCCGCTGCTGCCGACGATCGCCGTGCCGTCCTTCCCGGCGGCGTTCGTGCTCTGGACGGTCTCCGGCGCGCTGGCCGGCGCCTACGTGCTGCAGAGTCAGGCCAGCTTCGTCCGGCGCACCCCGGACGCCGAACGCGGCCAAGCCCTCGGCCTGGCGGGCTCCGCCATGATCGCCACCCAGGGGTTGGCGGTCGTCGGCGGCGGGGCGCTTGCCGACGGCACCTCGCCGGCGACCGCGATCGCCGCTGCCGCCGGATTCGGGTTGCTCGTCTCGGCGGCGACCGCGGTGTCGTGGGCGCGCGCCCGAGGACGACCCACCGCCCCGAACTCCCCCGACGCCGAAGGCCCGTACTCCGCACCGCCCCCATCGACCGGGCCGCACCCGCCGGGGTGAGCGCGGCGGCGGCCAGGCGGCTTCCCGTCCTCGAGGTCATCGAGCGACTGGGACCCGCAACGACGTGCTCGCCCGCGACCTGATCGACGAGGTGCTGCGCGGACGCTGCGTGCTGGTGCCCGGCACGCGGGTCTGCACCCGCGCCCGGGCCGTTCCTGCGTGCGGCGACCACCAGCGACGACGTGCAGATCGACCAGTCGTCGCGCTGGCGGACCGGCGCGCGGCAACTCACGCTCGAGCAGCGGGAGCAGCTGGCCAACGATCCGCGCACCTGCGGGCCGTCGAGGGCGCGGTCAGCCAGGCCGAAGGGCGACGTCGACGCGGCCAGCTGGGATGCCCCCGGCACAGCCGTTCCGCTGCAGCTACGTGGCCGGCAGAGCGCGGTCGAGCACCGCCAACGGCTGTGGGTCACCCCGGCCGAGCGCGACGCGCTGCCCCACGTGCTGGCCGACTGCCCGGACCAATCCCTGCCCAGCGACCGCCACTGACCCCGAGGGGAGACACCGAGTCCCGAGCCCTGAGCCGAGCACCGTGATCGGCGGGCGCTCCTGGCGCGACCCGGTCCGGGCGTCGCGACGGGCCATGCGCAACGCAGCACCAACGGCTTCGGCTCCCGCGCACCAGCCCAGGGCAGTGTCGCTAGGCGGCCCGAACTCTGCGGCTCCTACGTGATGGCCGGGACGCTGACGTTGCTGCGGTCGTCCGTCTCGCCGGCGATCCGCACCTGGTTGCGACCGTTGGCCTTCGCCACGTAGAGAGCGTCGTCGGCGGCGCGCAGCAGGGTGTCGAACCCGGCCTGGTCGTCGATGATCGCGGTGGTGATGCTCCCACCGATCGACACCGTCAACGGTCCGACGGTCAACGGCCCGTCGGCCGTGTTCACGGTGATCTGGCGGTGAGCGACGAACTCACGGATGCGCTCCGCGGCGGCGCGCAGCTCTTCTGCCTCACCGTGCAGGTTGGGCAGCAACACGACGAACTCCTCGCCGCCGAATCGCCCGATCACATCGCCGTCGCGGGTCTGCAGGCGCAGCGCGTCGGCCATCGCCTGCAGCACCTGGTCACCGACGAGGTGACCGTAGGTGTCGTTGATCCGCTTGAAGTAGTCGACGTCGATGACCAGCATGCCGGCGGCGTGCCCGGCGGTCTGCGAGTTCTTGAGGGCCAGCATGGCCCGGGTGGCCCACGTGGCGGCGTTGAGCAGGCCCGTCTTGCTGTCGGTCTCGGCCGCGGCCCGCAGCTGCCGCAGCGGCGCTGACCGGTGCAGCACGACCATCGGCACGAGGACGAGCAGGCACAGCGCCGGGTGGATGTTCAGCGCGGTCGCCGCCATCGCGCCCAGCGACAGCGTGGACAGCTCCATGAGGTGGTCTTCCCACGACCCCAGGGCGACCGCCAGCGAGGGCTGGGGACTGCTCATCGCGATCGCCCCGGACACCAGCCCCGTGTTGACGGTGGTGTAGACCAGCAGCGCGACGGCGATGCTCAGCACGTTGCTCGGTGGCAGCTCCGGTGAGAGCGCCTCCTGGACGGTCGCTGCGGCCACGCAGGCCAGCAGCACGGTGGTCATGGTGAACGCGCTGCGGTAGTACGCCACGCGCGGCCGACCCGTGCGCCACCACAGGTGGAACTGGATCAGCGCCACCACCGGGATGGTCAGCACCAACGGCAGTGCGAGCGCCGCACAGAACGTCCACACACCCGAGAATTCGATGTGGTGGGGAACGGTCAGGCGGAGCCGTCTTCGCTCGATCTGCTTCCCGAGCTCGGTCGTGAACAGCGCGAGCCCGGCTATGGTCGCGGCCTCGATGTACTCGTGCGGCGTCGGGATGGTTGCCCGCAGCACGACGATGACGGCGATGGCCGCCATGGCCGCTTCGACCACGAAGATCGACACGAGGAGATGCGAGGGCATCTCCCAGATGGGCCAGCGGCGGGGATGCCACAGCAGCAGCGGGCGCTTCGACGACGCATCCGGCGTCGACGGCCCGTCATGCATCCCTACCCGCCCCCCTTGGTCATCAGGACGACTGTAGCCGACCAGCGCCGCTGCAGGAGCAAGACTGCTGCGTACGCAACACAAACCGTGACACACTGCGCGCGGACCGTCACCATGCGTCTGCGCGGATCCCGGTCGTCGTCGAGACCGCTCGACGAAGCCGGCACACCTCGCGGCACGCATGAAGGTGTGACCGGGAGCACTCCGGGTGTTGCTGAAGAACACGGCGCGAAGCGCTGGTTCACGCCCTTCTCCACCTCTTTACGATTCTCCACCTCTTTACGAATGGTTCCGCCATCACCCGTCTGGAATAGCCTGCCAAGCGCAGCCAAACCGGACAGATGATCAGGCGACCCAGCGGTATGTGCGGCGAACGGTGGAAGGGTCTAACGCCGTATGGGGTAATCGTACGCCGCGTCCATTTAGTTGATCAGGTCAACAGCGCGGTGAGAGGAGGCATCCGTGCGCAACCACAGCTGGACGTGAGCCGG
>Ga0065720_1002869_pt1 | contig 58375 bp, 51 predicted proteins | sample Thericmetagenome_FD_59107 | JGI IMG/M metagenome (GOLD analysis project Ga0065720, IMG submission 59107) | Thermophilic microbial communities from the Joint Bioenergy Institute, California, USA of rice/straw/compost enrichment - eDNA_2 v2... | ecosystem: Engineered > Solid waste > Grass >... | reverse complement strand
GCAAAAAAAAAGCAGGACTGAGAACAGTCCCGCCGTTTCAATCACATGAGAAAAATGCTAGTTTGTAGTTCATTCCTGCAGCGCAGGTTGTTTTTCACGGCTTGCGCGCGTTTGTGCGCCACAGTTATTTGTTGGAAATATTAATATTGCCTTCTTTCTTAGTGATAGTAGTATGATCGCGGCTGAAATATTTCCTGTATTTATTGGCTACTGATGCAGGTTGTTTTTTCCCGTTGATGGCAAGTTCTCCCTTTGAATAGGTGATGGTATAGTCCTCATCGGTAGACAATAATCCTTCTTTTTCCATCGCATAAACCATTTCCTGGTAACCTTTCATTTCAGCCTGCGCCTTTTTAATTTCACTGTTTGCTTTTTCCATTTCTTTTTTGAAATCAATCTTTTCCTTTTTTAATTGTTCCTTCGCACGTTGCATTGATGCCTTTGCCTTTTCCATTTCTTTTTCAATATTTACCCTGATCTCTTTTTCCCAATCCTGGTTGCTGAGTGCACGTTGCATTTCCTGTTCTGCTCTTTTCAGCTCAGCCTGTAATTTTTCCTGGTCAACTTTTGTCAGGCTTTGTACGGCGTTTTCAATTTCCTTACTGATCTTTTCGAAGTTTACTTTTGCCAGCGCCTCCTGTACCTGTTGCTGAATTTTTGCCTGTTCTACCTGTTTCAGTGCATTGGCTATCTGCTGTTCTATCACGCCCGTCTGAATATTGTTCAACGCTTCTTCCACCTGTCTTTCGATCCTGTCCCAGTCCTGCTCGCGCAATTGCTGTTGCGCTTTTTCTATGGCTTGCAATTCCTTGTCAAAATCCCTTTCCTGCTGATCACGGGTAGTCTTGTTTCTTTTATCGGTCGGCACGGTGTCTTCCGTTTGCTGTGGAGCGGGTTGCTGCTGTTGTGGATTGCCCGTCCAGGCTATAAGGGCGAAGGCCCCCGCCAGCACCGCCAGGCCGGCAAGACCCCATGTACGATAGGTTGCTTTTTTCATGGTTAACTGTTTTGGTTCAAAATACGATTTGTTTCGTACAAAAGTACGATAGATTTCGTAAAATGTTGCATGGAAGGGAGCGTTTGGAAAAAATTAACAACTGTTATCTCTATGCATTTTCTGCAAACGGGAACTTCGCTGCTATTTCCCAATGCACTTTGTTGTGGCGTAATAGTGAAATCGCATCAGCCTGAAAAGAAGTTTTATATTGCATGGAACGGAAGTGTTCCCAGGCGCGCGGGAAATCTTTTTTGTCCAAATCGCGGTTGGCAATGGTGACGTGCGGATGAAAAGGGCGCTCTTCTTTTTTGAAAGCATAGTCAGTCAGTTGCAGGAGAAAATTGTCCAGTCGCTCTTTGAGCGCCAACAGCAAGGGGTTTTGTGTTACTGCCACAAAAATTATCCGGGGGCGGAAGGCATTGAAGTGCCGTAATTGAATAGTGAAGCTTGTTTCACCGCTGCTGAATTGTTGCAGGTGCGCGGTGAGTGCTGCTTCTTTTTCGGGCAGCATATGGAATGGGGCCACCAAAGTAATATGCGCGGGGGATTTCAAGGCCACCTTGCAACCGAATTGTTGCTGCATGTACTTTTTCCACTCCAATACTTTTTCGTTGACAACGGGCGGCGCTACTATGGCGATATAGTATTGCATAGGTATCAGTATATCAATCATCCTGCCACACTCCGAATCCCTCTCACTGATAAGTTTGGGCAAGCCTTGGACACTTGCTATACTATCGTTGCGGCACGGGCACTACCGGCAAACTTTCATTACCATCACTGCTTACCGCCTGCACCGCAAAGAAATAATTGTCTTTCGAATAGGGCAGTTGTATAGTTGTATCGGTAGTAAATATTTTCTTTTGCCAGAAGGGCATATGCGTTTCGCGCATCAGCACATAATACCCGGCAGGTTTGCCATAGGCCGGTGCTTTCCACTGCAGCGTGGTATAATTGGTGAGCCGCCGCACTTCAACGCGCACTTCCTGCGGCTTGCCCGGCGCCTTGGCCAGATTGGCCAGGCAGGAAAGATTCATGGCCGTATTCTTGCGCAGGTATTCAAAATCCATAAACTCTATTAGGTCTCCATATTGGATACCGTTTTCCATGCGCACATCCTGGTGCTGGTGATAAAAGTTTTCGTTCATTTCGGTAATGCGTACTGCCGTATAACCGCGTTGCAGGTAGGGAATATGGTCGCCGCCGCGCAGAAACCGGTCGCTGCGGTAAATCAGTACCACTTCCAGGTTGTCTACATATCGTTCGGCTGTTTCTTTTACATAACGTGCCAGTTGCCGGGCGTCGCCATCATTTTCCAGTCCAAGGCTGCGAATACGTTCTGCCTGTTTTGCGGTTTCAAAAGCAGGCAATCCCTCGCTGAAAACGCGCACCCTGGTATTATTGAAGATATTGGTTTCGCTGGTATTGTTGCTGCCAACGATATCATTGTTAAAAACAGCTTCAATATTCCTGTTTTCCTTTCTTGCTTTTTCTGCCATAAAATGAGCGCCCAGCAATCCCTGCTCTTCACCACTGACTGCCACAAATATTACGGTTGCCGGAAATAGATGACGGCTCATGATACGTGCGCATTCTATTACGGCCGCAACGCCACTGGCATCGTCGTTGGCGCCCGGCGCATCGCCCGTACGGTCCATCACGTTGGAGCGCATATTGTCGAGGTGACCACTGATGATAAAAATACGGTCGTCATGGGGATCGGTGCCTTTCAGGGTGGCTACCACATTGCCTAACAAAACGGGCACATCCACACGGCGTCCGTCGGGTTGCAGGGTGGTAGTGTCTATAAAAGCAGTCAACCGTCCACCTGACTGCCGCGCAAACCGGTTGAATTGTTGCAACACCCAGGTTCTTGCAGCACCAATGCCTCTCCGGGGATCTGTTTGTGTGCTCAGGGTATTTCTTGTGCCGAAGCTTACCAGTTTGGTGACATAGGAACGTAAACTGTCTGCATTCACTTCCGCTACCATTTTTTCAATCAGCGGGTCTTTTTTAATAATCGTTTGCGCCGTACTGTTAATGAAAAAAAAGCCGGCCATGCAGACGGAGATAATTTTCTTCATGTGCAGTTGATTGTTTAACTAAGATACGGAAATGGGCAGAGGGCAAAAGCAAAAGTCCGGAAGAGGAAAGTATGGCTTCCTGCTTCCGGACTTCCCGTTTTGCGGGCTTCCCGAAAAATCAGCTACTTCTGAACGCCCATTTTATCAGCTCTTTCCATGTTACTTTCTTGCCATACAACAATATGCCTGTGCGGTAAATGCGGGCGCTCAGCCAGGTGGTAAACAGGAATCCGCCGATCAGCGACAGCATGCTTACTATCAGTTCCCACCAGGCAACGGTACCCGGTACGCCGAAGGGCAATCGTGCCATCATTACAATAGGCGAGAAGAAAGGAATAATGCTGGTCCATACTGCCATAGGGCTGGTAGGATTGATAATGGCGTTCATCATGATGATAATGCCAAAAACGATGGGCATGGTTACGGGCAGCATGAGACTTTGTGCGTCCTGCGGGTCTTCATTCACCGCACTGCCCACAGCGGCAAAAAGGGATGCATAGAACAGGTAGCCAAACAGGAAATAAAACAGGAAGCAACCAATGATCAGGGGCAGGTTGACTCCCGACAGTTTAACGCCTGCCTTGGCCAGTCCCACGATGGCTTCATTGGCCTGTGAGTTGTTGCCCGGCAGTTGGTTACCGCCTTCCTGCACCTGCTGCAATATTTCGGGTGGTATGAAGGAATTGATAATGGTACTAAACACGAATACAAGTACAATCCACATCAGGAATTGCGTTAGGCCAACTGCCCCGATGCCCACTATTTTCCCGATCATCAGCTGGAAGGGTTTTACAGAACTCACCATTACTTCAGCGATGCGGTTCATTTTTTCTTCCATCACACCACGCATTACCATGGTGCCGTAAATGAACAGGGTGATATAGATCAGGAAAGCCGCAGCATACCCAATCCAGTAAGCAATTTGTGAATTGCCCTGTTTGGTTTTGTTGTCGCCCTCCATTATGATATTGCTGATCTGTGCTGATCTGGCTTGCTGACGTACAGAGTCGAGGGTAGCCAGGTTGATCTGGTATAAACTATCGAGCAGGTGATTTTCAATAGCGTTGGTGATCTGATCACGAATTCGTTCGCTGGCTACAACACCGAGGTTCTTTTTGGAGAAAATCTTGAAACTATCGCTTTGGTTAATGTCTGTTTGCGGCGTATATAGTACACCGGTGTATCCCAATGCAGCAAAGTTCTGGTTGTTTACAGAATCATTGAAATCGAACTCTATGACTTTGCTGCTTTTCAGTTTGTCTTTGAAGAAACCGCTGCTGTCGCGTACAGCGAATTTATCGGTACTTACACTTTTTACGGTAATCATAATTACCGTGAAAAGGATGCCGGCAAATAATAAGGGAGTAAGAAAAGTGGATAGGATAAAAGTCTTCTTTTTTACCCGGGATAAATATTCGCGTTTTATGATGAGCCAGATCTTTGTCATGTAAAGCAGTTTTAGGCAGTGATGGGTTCAAATTGTCTTGAGAGAGGGGTGCCTTCTACCAGTTTGATGAATATATCGCTCAGCGAAGGCAGAATTTCATGAAAGGCCATGATGTTGCATTGCTGCTGCATAAAATATTGCAGCACATCATTCGGCCGGTGGCCTTCATTGATTTTCACGATCAGTTCTCCTTCGTTTTTACCGATCAATTCAAAAACGGGTGATTGCACGGATTGCGGTTGCTTGTCCAGTTTTACAGAAAACAGGTTTTCTTTAAACTGTTGCTTTACATTATGCACCGTTCCATCCAGTATTTTTTGTCCTTTATTTACAAGAATGATATGGTCGCATATCTCTTCTACCTGTTCCATACGATGCGTACTGAATATGATGCTGCTGCCTCGTTTGGCCAGCTGGTATATTTCATCTTTAATAAGATTGGAGTTTACAGGGTCGAGGCCGCTGAAGGGTTCGTCCAGGATAATGAGTTTGGGTTCGTGCAATACAGTGGTCACAAACTGTAGTTTCTGTCCCATTCCTTTACTCAGGTCTTCTACTTTCTTGCCCCACCAGCTTTCCATATTGAATTTTATAAACCATTCCTTCACTTTCCGTACCGCATCGGCCCGGCTCAGTCCTTTCAATTGCGCCAGGTACACGGCCTGCTCACCGATCTTCATTTTTTTATAGAGGCCCCGTTCTTCCGGCATATACCCGATATGAACGGCGTCATTTTGGGGATGAAACTTTTTTCCGTTGAAAAGGATTTCACCTGAATCGGGATAGAATATACCGGTGATCATCCGGATAAGGGTGGTTTTACCGGCGCCGTTGGGCCCCAGCAAACCAAATATGCTGCCGGGCGCTACGGTAAAGCTGATATCGTCTACAGCTTTCTGCGTAGCATAATATTTCTTCAGGTGATTCACTTCCAGAATATTCATGCAAGCGGGTTTTAAGTGTTAGTCCTGGTTAGAAAGTTTAGTATGTAAAAGGTAAATAAACCGCCGGTTAGTAGCAAGAATTTGTGATTTGTTACAATATTTCCGGTACTTTTTGCCGGTTGGCAGGTACCAAAGAGTGACGGTTGTCTTTTTTACCCGTTTCCCACAATAAAAAAAGCAGTACTTTTCTGCATAGCTTCAAACTTCCCGAATGCGCATCCTGTTACAAACCGGCCTTTGTATTGCCGTTTTCCTTACCTGCACCAACTGGGGTTTCCTGGCACACCGAACCATTCATCAACTGGCAGTATATGAACTGCCCCAACCGCTGCAACAGCTTTTTTACCGCCATTTGGATTCCATAGTCCGAAACGCGGTGCGCCCGGACCTGCGCCGAAGTGAAGACCGAACGGAAGGGCCCAAACATTATATCAACCTGGAGCTCTTCGGTCCCGATGCGGTCCACCGTATGCCGCTGCTATGGGAAGAAGCCACGGCAGTGTATTCCAGGGATTCGTTGTTGAAATATGGGCACGTACCATATTATATTATGATGATGAAAGACAAACTGACCCAGGCTTTTCGGCAGGGCCTGGCAGACAGTGTGTTGTTTTATGCAACCGACATGGCGCACTACATTGCAGATGCGCATGTGCCGCTGCATACTACTTCAAACTATGATGGCCAGCTCACCGGTCAGCGGGGATTGCACAGTGTGTGGGAATCGTTGATCCCTGAAATGGAACTTGCCGGTTACACGCTTAGCAGCAGGCACCGGGCGCGTTACCTGCAGGAGCCGCAAAAAGCCATCTGGGACGCGGTGCGGCACGCGCACAGCCTGGTGCCGGACTTGCTGGAAAAAGAAAGACAGGCTTCAACTGGTTTTACCGATGCTACCAAATTCAGGGTGCAGGTACGCAATGGCCGGGAGTCTAAAATCTATACCAAAGAATTTGCGAAAGCTTATAGTCGTTTGCTGGGAAGTACTGTTAATGATCAGTTGATTCGCTCTGCGGATCTCATTGCTGATTTTTGGTATACCTGTTGGGTAGATGCGGGGAGGCCGGATGTAAGCAAGTGGGTGGCGCCTGCATGGGGAAAGTCAGACAAAGTTGCGTTGAAAAAGGAATTAAAAGCGTTTCGGAAGAACAGGCTTGTCTCGCGGAAATTATTGCGAAGTTTGGAAGTTGATTAGTGGGAGAGGAACCAGGCGGTTGCTGCCGGTCTGGAAATATGTCCACACGATCACACCAAGTGCGCATCAACTTACCGCTTCAACCGTTTCACGGATGGAAGCAGTTACCGCCCACCTGCCAACTGCTCAACTACCGCCGCCGCCACCCTTTCTCCATCCATCGCCGCACTCACAATACCCCCCGCGTATCCCGCTCCTTCACCACAAGGATATAATCCGCGGATCTGCGGATGCTGCAACGTTTGCGGATCACGGGGTATACGTACTGGTGAGGAAGTGCGCGATTCAGTGGCCACAACAATAGCTTCATTGGTAAAATAGCCACGCATTTTTTTTCCGAACTGCACAAACGCTTCCTGCAACCCGTTATAAATAAATGCCGGCAACACTTCATGCAATGGCGCCGGATGTACGCCAGGCAGGTATGAACACGAAGGGAGCGAAGCAGATATTTTTTTATGAACAAAATCGCCCATGCGTTGTGCCGGCGCTACAAATTTGCCGCCTCCATATTGAAAAGCTTTTCTCTCTACAGCCTGTTGAAAAAACATACCGGCCAGTGGAGGCGGGGGGGCATCTTTTCCCAGGGTGCTTGTCCAACGCTCCAAATCTTCTTTTTCCACCGATACTACGATACCGGAATTGGCATAAGGATTATTTCTTTTCGAAGGCGACCACCCGTTCACCACCAGTTCACCCTCGCTGGTGGATGCCGGTGCAATGATACCACCCGGACACATGCAGAAAGAAAATACGCCCTTGTTGTTTACCTGCTGTACCAGGTTGTAAGCAGCAGGCGGTAAATACTCGCCGCGCGATGGGCAATGATATTGAATGGAATCTATCAGGCTTTGCGGATGTTCAATGCGAATGCCGAGCGCAAAGGGTTTGCATTCAATTTGAATATGCTTATTATATAGTAGTTGAAAGATATCGCGCGCCGAGTGGCCCGTTGCGAGGATGACTGCGTCGGCATGAAAGGTTTTCCCATCGGCAGTTTTTACGCCGGCAAGCTGGCTATTATTAAGAATGAAATCATTCACTTTGGTTTCAAACCAATATTGTCCGCCGCAGGATATGATCTTGTCCCGGATAGCTGTAATGATATGCGGCAATTTGTTGGTGCCGATGTGCGGATGCGCTTCGTACAAAATATTTTCTTCGGCGCCGCAGGATACAAGAATATTGAGAATGCGATCGATATCGCCGCGCTTGTTACTGCGTGTGTACAGTTTGCCATCACTATAAGTACCGGCACCGCCTTCGCCAAAGCAGTAATTGCTTTCCGGGTTGATGATGCCTTCTTTATTCAAGGCGGCAAGGTCGCGGCGGCGTGCCCGTACGTCTTTTCCTCTTTCGAGTATTATGGGTTGAATACCATGCTCAATCAGTTTGCAGGCGGCGAACAGGCCGGCGGGGCCGGCTCCTGCTATAATTACTTTGTGCCGCGCATGTGTTACGTCCTGCCAGTGCAACTGGCGCAGCTGCCGTTGCCGGAACGGCTCATTTACAAAAACCTGCAGTGTTTGCAGTATCCAGGGCTGTTTGCCACGGGCATCCAGTGACCGTCGTAAAATATGGTAACCGGTAACAGATTGTACCGGTACCCCCAGCGCCTGTGCGGCATATTGCAGGGTGATGGCAGCAGAGGCGGCCTCGGCCGGCCGCAGCTTTAAAGAAATTTGTTGTTGCATGGTGTCAGGCAGTTAACCCAAAAACCTGGTTGCTAATTAGCTGATTAGCTGCAAGGCCAATGTGCTCATAAATGGTGTGAAAGCAAAATGTTTGCTTCAACATCACCTTTGTTTAAAATCAAATTGACAGCGGATAATACGTGCTAATCAGTTGCTATAATTTGCAAAAATGGTTTAGTGTACCATCCGGTGTTTAAACGGTGCAAAGGTAAACTTACAATCGTTAATTTGAGAAGCAGGATTTTGGCCATGCGGCAAAAAAGTAATTTATAACATTTTTTGTGCTAAGGGGCTGGGGCTGGCCAAAATTTTAATTTAGAAATACGAGAAAAAATATATCGACAACAAATTTTCCGTATCAAAATATTTGTATCTTCAGCAACATCATAATCATGCTTTATGAAGAAAGAATTTTTTCAAAAACTGTTTTCACTTTCTTTCTTCAAACCGATTTCCTTCGAAACCAACTATTACTTTTTTTCTGCACGGTCATATAGTTTTGATTGTAGTCCGGTCGGCATTCTAAAAAAAATATTTAGCCGGGTTTTGTTCATCAGTTCAGCAACTACAAGAAAAGGAAGTTGTTTATTCATTAGTTCGATTTGCATTCATCATCATTATTCGTTTAATAAATTTTTCCTGCAAACGAATAATGCATTTGTTACCATTAATACCTTATATCTATTTCCAGAATTTGGGGAGAAATACTAAAAAACAAATCAGTATTATTCAAAAAAATGAATGAAAAAATTTATTGCTGAAATGAAAATTCACTGCTATTTAGTTTATGCACATCAAAGGCTAAAAAACGTGAATAAAAAATTTTTTTTTCAGTAAAAAGTTTTGATATTCGTCCCCCTTCTCTAAAATTTTGGTGAAAGAAATCCAGTATACCTTGAGACCACCTGAACGTGATAGCAAACTCTTAACTCAACATCAAAACTGCTTGTTCTATAATGGCTAAGACTTCCGATAAAGTTTGGAGTAATTGTTTGGAAATAATTAAAGACATCGTTGAGTGGCAGCATTTCAAAACCTGGTTTGAGCCGATTAAGCCGGTTGAGCTAAAAAGCAACATACTTGTAATTCAGGTACCCAGTCAGTTCTTCTATGAGTATCTCGAAGAACATTATGTGAATTTATTGGCAAAGACTTTGCGGAGAGTTCTTGGTAAAGAGGCAAGGCTTGAGTACCGGATTATGGTAGACAGTGGCAATCACTCAAACAAACCGTTGACGATGGATATTCCTACTCATGGCTACAAAACCTTTTCCAGCAATGAAATGGATTTTCCCCTGATGATACATAACCCGGTAAAGAACCCTTTCGTTATTCCGGGATTGAAGAAGATGCAGATTGATCCGCAGTTGAACGCCAGCTATACATTTGATAATTTTATAGAAGGCGATTGCAACCGCGTGGCACGGCGTGCTGGCAAAACAGTGGCGGAAAAACCCGGCGCCAGTTCTTTCAATCCGCTGGTAATATATGGTGGCGTGGGATTGGGAAAAACCCATCTGGCTCAGGCCATTGGTAATGAAACAAAAAGACTGCACCCGAATAAGGTAGTCTTGTATGTTAGCTCGGAAAAGTTCATCAACCAGTTCCAGGACCATAGCCGGAATAATGCTATCAACGATTTTATACATTTCTACCAATTAATAGATGTACTGATAATAGATGATGTTCAGTTCTTTAACCGCGCTGAAAAATCGCAGGACGCTTTTTTTGCCATCTTCAATCACCTGCATCAGAGCGGTAAACAACTGATCCTCACATCAGACAAATCGCCCAAAGATCTCGAAGGGGTACAGGAACGCCTGCTGAGCCGGTTCCGGTGGGGACTAAGCGCTGACCTGCAGCTGCCAGATTATGAAACCCGCATCGAGATACTGGACCGCAAAATGAAAAACGACGGTCTGGAAATGCCCCGCGAAGTTGTAAAATATCTGGCCTATAATATCAACAGCAATGTTCGTGAGCTGGAAGGGGCATTGATATCATTATTGGCACAATCTTCGCTGAATAAGCGGGAAATTGACCTTGATTTGGCAAAAAGGGTGCTCCGTAATTTTGTGAAAACTAGCAGCAAGGAAATTACCATCGAAACCATCCAGAAAATGGTGTGCGATTATTTTGACGTTCCTTATGACAAGCTGCTGCAAAAAACCCGTAAACGGGAAATTGTACAGGCCCGCCAGATCACTATGTATCTTGCCAAAGCTTTTACAAAAAATTCCCTCAAGACAATCGGAGAACATTTCGGCGGTCGCGATCATACTACGGTTATTCACTCCTGTCAGACAGTGAAAGACCTGATGGACACAGACAGTACCTTCCGTGAGAGTGTGATGGAACTGCAACAGAAAGTGCAACTTGCCGCTATGTAGTCAATCATCGACATCAAGCAACCTGGAAAAAATAATTGAAGAACAGCGCTGTCACACCAGCGCTGTTCTTTTTTTGAGCTGTGCTGCTGCTTCGACAGTGCCGGTCGTGGTTATTTGCTATTTCCCCTTTCAGGTCCAATATTTTTTATGCTTGCTATCTGCTGAACAGCAGTCTGTTCCCGGCCAACGGCCGGAATGGTTTTCCCAACGGCGCCCGCAGGCTGCAGTAACCGGCAAAGGGTATTCCCGTATCGGGCATCTGCCTATCTTTACTGTTCCAACTACAACCGTGGCGCGGCTTCCAGGAATATGGCCTTTTATTTATTGGTTGTTTTCCGTTGTACTTGCTGTTCCGGCAAGAGGGCAGGAAATCAATGAAGCGCATTTTACCCGCTACACCACACAGCAGGGCCTATCGCATAACATGATCACCGGCATCGGCCAGGATTCCATTGGATACTTGTGGATCGCTACTTCTTCGGGACTGAACCGGTATGATGGCAACCAGTTCACCCATTATTATGGCGGAAAAGACAGCACTGCGTTACCGGCCGATGCAGTAATCGGTTTAACGCGGCTCGACCGGCAGCGTATGGCTTTTTTTGCAAGAGGCGTACATATCGTGAATACCTGTACGGGGGAAAGGACCAATGTGTTCGTTCCTTATGAGAACAGGCAATTCCAGTATAAATTCAACTCCGTTACGCAGGTACTGAGCGATTCATCCGGCGCATTGTATGTGCTTACCCGTTCGGGGTTCTATCATTTCGATAACCGGCATCAACTGGTATTTCGTCATGATTACTATAAGGCAGACAAACTGCACGTGTTCCAGGGTTCTTTTGCGCGCAGCGTGTTCCGGCTCAGCAACAGGCATCTTGCCATCATAGCGTTCCGGGGATTGCTCCAATACGATATTATTGAACGGAAATTCACTTCCCTGCAGGCATCTCAATTTCCATTGCTGGCGCAGTTCCTTGCCTATCCACAGATTCCTTATCAGCTGTTTCAACCCCGGCCGGGCGTGATCATTGGTTTCCGCACCGGAACGGATTCTGTCATTTATGTAAACCTGCACAAAAACCTGAAAAAGGTATCAAAGCTTCCTTTCCGGCTCACCGATATGGACTTTGGCTATCATTCACGCCAGTGCCTGGCCGGCGATTCGCTCTTGTACATCACCAGCCAGGGGAGCGGATTTTTCAGGCTGTACCTCAACCATGAAACCGGTGATGTGCGGTTTGACCCGATGCGGTATTTTCCGTCGCATTACTGTACCGACATCCTGCTGGATAAGTCCGGTAATCTTTGGGTGGCCACTTCCAAAGGATTGTTTCGCCAGGATATTCGCCGAACATATGTAGTGAGCGGGGCCGCGCCTTCCGATATCAAAGAAGCCTTTCCCTATCTCTCCATAACCGGGATGCTCACGGTTGGCAATGAACTGTATGTTGGAACAAGAGGCAATGCGGGCGTGCTGGTGTTCGATAAAAACGATTTGCGTTTTCTGAAACACCTGCCTATGGGCAGGTATGCCGATACGGCCGCCAGTATTTACAATCTTATACAGGCAGGAAAGGATACATTAATAATGGGAACAAATGGTCCCATGCTATCGCTGGACCTGCGTTCAGGCAAACTGCGTTTTGTGCCGGTTGAAAACTGGCAGGTTGGCAAAGACTGGGCGTCCGGATCGTATAAAGACAGCAAGGGCACTATATGGCTGGCTGCCTCCAAAATGTACCAGTACGATTATGCAACAGGCTCCTGTTATGTTTCGCCCCAGGCACAGCAATTTTATGAACGCAATCATACGCCGAGCCTTTTCTGCGAAGATGCGTCCGGCAACCTGTGGATAGCCGGAAACGGCATTGGCCGCTACAACCCGCGCACCAACCGGTTTGATGCGCTGCCGGATTCGCTGCCTGCCATCAGGATGCCCGACAGGCAGGTGCTGGCGTTGGCGGCAGATATGGCAGACCATATCTGGATCAGCAGTTATAACAACGGATTGGTGCGATACCATCCCGGCACCCAAAGCTATCTCCATTTTACCCGCGATAACGGCCTGCCGGATAACAATATCATGGCTTTGAAAATTGTGGGCGATAAATTATGGATGGCCTCCTATTCAGGCATTGCCTGCCTCGACCTGAAAACTTTATCGATTATACGTTACGGTAAGGAAGATGGATTTCCTGATTTGCCGGTGGTGCAGGGTACAGCCTTTTATTATGATTCATCACTCCACCGGTTATACATCGGCTTCTCCAATGAAATAGTAAGTTTTAACCCGGACAGTTTATTAAAAACAAGTCCCGAACCCGATTTTTTCATTGAAAATCTCGTGGTGGGTAAACAGGGCAGGTATTTCCTGCCACGAGCGCCGCTGATTACCAATTGGCGGAATAATGAGCTGACCATCACGCTGGGGAGCATCAATTATAGCAACAGCAGCAGTCAACGTTTTGCTTACCGCATCATTCATGAAGATACCAGTGAATGGCATGCGCTGGGAACAGCCAGCCAGTTCAGCCTGTCCAATCTGCCGCCGGGGCACTATATCATACAGGTAAAAATGTTTTCGTCTGATAACCGCTGGCCTGACCAGGTGGAAACCATCGACATTCGCATCAGGCGGCAGTTCTGGAAACGGTCATGGTTTATTGCAATATGGGCTGCGCTGCTTTTGGTGGCGGGATACCTGTTCCTTCGTTGGCGCATCCGGGTAGCAAGGGCAAAGGAACAGGAGAAAACAAGAGTGCAGAAACTGATTGCCGAAGACTACAAAAACCAGTTTGAACTGGAGCAGATCAACAACTATTTTTCTTCTTCGCTTGCAGGTAAAAAGGATGTTCAGGAAGTGTTGTGGGATGTGGCGCACAACCTGATCAGCCGGTTGAACTATAAGGATTGCATGATCTATCTCTGGAACGAAGACAAAACCAAGATGGTGCAAAAAGCAGCATTTGGTCCCAAAGGAAGTCCCGAAGCCATTACCCGCCAGGTATTTGACGTATTGCCGGGGCAAGGAGTAGTGGGATATGTAATGCAAACCAGAGAGCCACTGCTGATACCCGATACACGAAAAGATTCACGGTATAGGGTAGACGAAATGGTGCGACTGAGTGAAATTTGCGTGCCAATCATTCATAATGATGAACTGATCGGTATCATTGACAGTGAATATCCCGAACTGAATTACTACAAAGCCCGAGACCTGAAGATATTAACTACCATTGCCACGTTGCTGGGCAACAAGATCAAACAAATTGAATCGGAGCAATCGCTGGAAAAAAAGCAGGTGGAACTGGCCATCATAAACCAGCAACTGGCCGAAGCACAGATAACGGCCCTGCAGGCACAAATGAACCCTCACTTTATTTTCAATGCGCTCAATAGTATCAAACGCATGATACTGGATAACCAGCAACAGGAGGCGTCGCGTTACCTGAGCAAGTTCGCGCATATGATCCGGTTGACCCTCAATCAATCAAAAGTGGTATTTGCCAGTTTGCAGGAAAACCTGGAATACCTGGAGAGTTATCTTGATATGGAAAAATTGCGTTTTGGCGACTCCTTTACCTGGTCGGTGGCAGTGGATGAGGCCCTGGATGAAGAAGAGGTGATGATACCCACGCTGATGATCCAGCCATTGGTAGAAAATGCCATCTGGCATGGGCTGATGCATAAGGAGGGGGAAAAGAAACTCCATATAGGTTTTTCAAAAGAGCATAGCACCATTACCTGTACCATTGAAGACAATGGGATTGGTATAAAGAAATCGGAACAAACCAAACAGCAGCATAACGGCGCACACAAAAGTGTAGGCCTGGAAAACCTGCGTAACCGTATCAAAATTCTCAACGAAAAATACAAGACCAACTGTCGGCTTCAGATTACCGACTGCAGCGACCTCCAACCGGGCCGATCCGGTACCCTGGCGGTGCTGAGTTTTGACAATTTGCACAGCAAATTTTAGGCTCCCGTCCCTTCCCTCACATACAAAATTCGTTCTCTGACATACAAAGAATCGCATTTCACATACAATTGCCCCATAAGTATGTGACAGGCAGGTATTTTTAATAGTGAAAGTGCCTGTAAAAAAGTTTTGTATGAAAGTAATTTATCCTGCCGGTAGCACCCTTGACCAGGTAAATGACACAGATTGCATTCTGGTGCCTACCGACAAAGGCATGCAGGTGATCCGCATGCATTCTATTATTCGTGTGCAATCTCTGAGCAACTACAGTAAATTATTTTTCCAGAACGGGAAAACACTGGTGGTGGCAAAAGTGCTGCGTTGGTTTGAAGAGCGGCTTACCCCGCACCGTTTTGTACGCATTCACCGTACGCACCTGGTGAACTGCAGTTATTTATCCGGTTATCACTGCGCCAATACCATAGAAATTGAATTGGTGAATGGCGAGCGTTTCACTGTTTCCCGGCGAAAGAAGAGGGCTTTTTTGCAGGTTGCCAAAGCGCATTTTTCCTGCTGAGCAAGAGGCACTTAGCGTGAAATTACCCCGCTTGCTGCCGCCGCCAGGCCCCAACGGTACATCACGGAGAGCAGCGGGCCAATTACAATGATGAATAACGGGAGGTCCGCTTTATTTATAAAAGCCTCTATGCGCGGCAACGGTTTGATATCAACAAACGCCATTCCGGAAGTATAGAAAATAGTTACCTGCAACAAGTTCATAAGCACGAGTACGGAAAGGCCCGTCACCAGCATAACAACGTTCCTTGCCGTTCTCCGGTACCGATAGAAAGCTTCCTTCACTACATAAATAACGTACGTGATAAACAGGAACAGCGGAATGAACATTATTGCATCAGGCGATACGACATAGTACGTGTCATACAGGTTAATATCAACGGTAGCATAACCGTAGAAAATACTTCGCAGGAACCAGGCGAGTATTGCGGCCAGAACTATCCAGCACAATTCAATAAGAGCAGGGCTGATAGATTTTCGCATATGTGTTGGGTTGGGAGTAACTGATTTGAAATGTACGCTGAATTTCCTGCCCAAAAAAATCCCGCCTGTTTTTATACAGGCGGGATTTGATCATATTGATATGATAACTATGAACTACGGGAAAATACCCAGTTCTTCATAACTGGTTGCTACCTTGTTAATGGCCACCACATAGGCAGCGGTACGCATATCCGGAATATCGGGATGGCTCTTGAAGATTTCCATGATTTCCCTGGTGGCGGTGATCATGGTTTCTTCCAGGCCACTGCGCACGAGGTCAACTTCTTCGGGACCGTGCATGATCAATTCACGATCGCGGTCTTTCACGCGTTTGCCTGTAAGGTTTTCCATCTGCTCCAGGATGTGCGTATTCAGGTTTTCGGTAAAGCGTTTTTCCATACGGCCGTAACGTACATGGCTGAGATTTTTGAGCCATTCAAAATAAGAAACCGTTACGCCGCCGGCATTGAGGTACATGTCGGGCACCACCAGCACACCTTTTTTGATAAATACATCATCTGCTTCCGGCGTCAGCGGACCGTTGGCGGCTTCGCCAATGATTTTCGCTTTGATGCGGGGAGCATTCTCTCCATTGATTACATTTTCCAATGCAGCGGGGATCAGGATATCGCAATCCAGTTCCAGTGCGTCGGCCGATTTGGGAATATTGGTTGCGCCGGGGAAATTCAGAATAGACCCGGTTTGTTTGCGGTGTTGAAATACTTCATCTACATTCAATCCTTTCGGATTGGTGATAGCGCCTTCGTATTCTGCTATGGCTATGATAAGTGCGCCGGCTTCTTCAAAGAATTTGGCAGCATGATAGCCAACATTACCCAGGCCCTGCACCACAATGCGTTTTCCCTGTACACCGGGGGTAAGCCCGAGTTTTTCCATCACATCTTTCATATTGCACACTTCACGCAATCCATAGAACACGCCCAGGCCGGTGGCTTCCCTGCGTCCGCGAACGCCGCCCTGGGTAACGGGTTTCCCGGTAACACAACCGAGTGCGTCTATTTCGCCGGGGCGCATGCTCACATAGGTATCGGCTATCCAGGCCATTTCACGTTCGCCGGTCCCGTAGTCGGGAGCAGGTACGTCAATACCGGGGCCGATGAAATTTTTCTTTATCAGTTCCGAAGTATAACGGCGCGTAATTTTTTCGAGGTCGTAGGGACTGTATTTTCTGGGATCAATGGTAATACCGCCTTTGGCGCCGGCAAAAGGCACGTTTACGATGGCGCATTTGTAGGTCATCAATGCGGCAAGGGCCATCACTTCATCCAGGTTTACCGACAAGGCAAAACGGATACCTCCTTTACAGGGCAGTTTGTGATGCGAGTGTTGAACCCGGTATGCTTTGATCACTTCAATTTTGTTCCCGATTTTCACAGGGAAATGCATGCGGTATACCGCGTTGCATTGTTTGATTTGTTCCAGAATACCCGGATCCCATTTGGTAAATTTTGCAGCCTTATCAAAACTTCTTTCGACTGCTCCAAAAAAACTGTATTCAGACATGACAAGCGATTTTTGACGGTAGTAAAATCAATAAATCACAAATAACAAATCACAAAAGACAAATAACCAAAGACAAGGTTCAAAAAATACCCATTATAATTTTTAAAGGAGGTTTATAGAAAGTCTGCAACTACTGTATCGATGCTTCTTTGCTTTTTGTATTTGTGCTTTGTTATTTCTTTAGTTGTTTTTCCAGCCTGCTTACTTTTCTGTCGAGCCGGACCACATACAGGATGAGGCCAACGAGGATGGTTACCGCCACGGCCAGCACTACATAAATTTTTCCGCCGGCGCGCAGCCCTTCATTGATCCCTTCCGCAGTATCCTGTGCAAACACACTGGTGGTGCACAGCAAAACGAAAAGGGTTATGAATAATTGTTTCATAATAAAAATTATGCGGTTGCGTATTTTTCTTCCAGCAAACGGACCCGGTAAAAGAGGGTGGTTACCCATACGCCCAGGAGGGTCCAGCCCAGTACCCCCGGCCAGAATATCATGCGCATTTTCGGATCGAGGCTGCTGCCGCTCAATCCCGGGTTTCCTTCTGTACCCAAACCCCCGGGGTGCAGCGATTCCACCATACGTGGCAGAATAAAAATGAGCGGGATATAGAGAAAATAAGCGAATATATTGTACACTGCCGCTACCCGGCCCCTCTTGTCCATATCCGTCATGGAATTGCGCAAAATGAAATAGGCGAAATAAATCAATAGTGCAATTGCCGCCCCGGTTTGCTTGGGGTCGTTGCTCCAGAAGGCGCCCCAGGTATAACGGCTCCAGATGGAACCGGTCACCAGGCCGAGACATCCCAGCACGGTAGCCGTTCGGGCAAATTCCACTGCGTACCAGTCCTGCCGCAGATCGCTCCTGCGCAGGTACCGGATAGAATAGATCAGTGATACGGTAATCAGAATAAACTGGCTGAACCACATCGGCACGTGAAAGAAGAAATTGCGCATGGATTCATACATGTTGCTTTCTTCATACGCTACCTGTTGGGGGAGTTTCACAAGAAGGCCGGCAATACAATTATATAGCAGCAGAACGATGCTCAATATTTTCCACCAATACCGGCGCATAGGCTCATGTAGTTAATGATTGGCAACCTGGCAAATGTTTAAGCTATATCATTTTCAGCCGGTTACCTTATATAAAACGGGGCAAAATTAGGGGAAACGGGGGAATAATGCATGAAGAAGGAAGAACAAGCAGGAAAGATAGGAGATTTTCTTCCGGCGTTCCCTCTTCCCGGGGCGCAGGGAAACACGGTTGCCGGACGAGCGGGTGGCAAGTCGTTACCGGGCGGTCAGTCTTTCCAAAGAAAGGGAAACAAAATAATAGCAAGGGCAATTACCAGTATATCAAGGCCGGCCATCAACAGCACCAGTTGCCAGAGCCCGGCCTGCAATACATCCGCAAAGGCAGTATTGCTCAGTTTCATTAACACCAGCAGCATCGGGATGATCAACGGAAAACCCATGATGGCCATCATGGCGGCATTTTGTTGCGCTCTGGCGGCAATGGCGGCGAGAAAGGTAAACACAAGGCTCAGGCTGCAACCTCCCAAGCTCACAATACCCACAAATTTCCCGGCATTTTGCAACGGGTCGCCCAGCAGCAGCCGGAACAATACCAGGCTTACCAGGCTCATTAATATCATCAGTACGGCATTGAACAGGAGTTTGCTGATAATAAAATCCCGGGCGCCCGCAATGGAATAGAAATACAACATGCGTCCGCGGCTTTCCTGCAAAAAACTTTTGGCCACTGCATTTACACAAATGAACAGCTGGATCATCCAGAAAAGTCCGTTCCATACCTTTTCTTCCGGCTGCCCCATGGCCAGGTACAATACAAAGATGGTGGACATCACGTACAGCAATATCCCGTAAAAGGTATATTGCTGCCGTATCTCCAGCAGCAGGTCTTTTTTTACAAGGGTCAGTATTTGGTGCAGTTGTTTGATGATGCCTGATTAATGCTGCGAAATTAAGCTTTGTGCATTTTTATAGTGCATTCAGTTGCCTGCATGGTAGCATTTCCTGCACCGCGGTTCATATAAATCCTTTTCGCCGAGCAATACCTGGGAATCATGCACGGTTTTGCGGTAGGAGTAATTCGCAATATGTCCACACCGTACACAAATGGCATGAAGCTTGGTGATAAAATCTGCCTTGGCCAGCAGGTGCGGCATTTGCCCGAATGGTTTACCCGAATAATCCATATCCAGTCCGGCCACAATCACGCGCGTGCCATTGAAAGCAAGCTGATCGCATACTTCCGGTAGCTGGTCGTCGAAAAACTGGGCTTCATCAATGCCCACCACATCCATACCGGAAGCGAGCAGCAGTATGGTTTGTGAGTTCTCTACAGGTGTAGAGTGAATGATGTTATCGTCGTGCGATACGATGTTGAGCGGGTCATACCGCACATCTATTTTGGGTTTGAATATTTCAACGCGCAGGTTGGCGATGCGGGCCCTTTTCAATCGGCGGATCAGTTCTTCGGTTTTGCCTGAAAACATCGATCCGCAGATCACTTCAATAAACCCGCGTCGCTCACCCGAAATATTTGGTTCTATGAACATGTTAACGGAAATAGGTATAATAATTGTTAACTTTAGGGTCATACTCTAACCCATAAAAAGTACCCGCTTATTATGGAACGTTTGCAACAACTCATCGGCAAGTTAAATGAACAATTTGAACAAAAAGCCGATCCCGCCCAACTATTAATAACTACTCAATTGATTGAGACCGAATTGTTGCGCCTCTCAGCCAAAACCTCGCAGGTATATAATTCTTCCAAGGTAGCCGTGGTGATGCCCGGCGGCCCACGTCCCTACAATGCTGTAAATAATGGAGTTGCAAACACAGAAGAGGTAACTGTAAAACCGGCGCCTGCCGTGCAGCAGCAGGAAGAAGTAACCGTAAAAGAAGAAGAACCCGTAGCCACATTTGGCAGCGGCAGCCGCACCTGGCCTTTCGATCCGCTGCGCGAAATTCCCACCCTGGCGCACCAGCAGGCGGTGAAAGAAATCAACGATGCCATTGCCACCAAAGAGTATTCATTAAACGATAAGTTAAAAGCAGAAGTAAAGGAAGTAGCCCATCTGCTCACCGATGCGCCCGTTCGCGACCTGCGCCGGGCCATTGGTATCAACGACCGCTTTGTGTTTATCAATGAACTTTTCCGGGGCGATGAAGTAATGTACGAACGCAGCATCAAAACCATCAACAGCTTCCGCATTTTCCCCGAAGCGGAATATTGGATTGAAAGGGAATTGAAAGTGAAACTGGGCTGGGATGAAACAAAAGAATCTACCCGCCATTTCTACCAGTTGGTGAAGAGACGTTTTTCCTGACAATAACAGGCAAAAGATGTAATGGCTACGCGGAGGTAATAGGTGTGGCTGACAACCGCATTGGCAGTTATTATTGGATTTATAGATTTCCTCCGGATTATTATGCGGAATGATTGCGCTGCAGGACGCAGCGTATACCTCACCTGGCCATATGCCACCTTACATCGATCAACTGGTCAAAAGATTTTTCTCCCGTATATACTGCATAATCGTTGCCGTAGCGCCGCAGTTTTCACGCACATAGTTTGCGGCCGCCTCGCAGCATTGCTGGTAGTGGGCAGCATCCTGCAACAGCCGGTTAAACACCTGCTCCAATTCCAATGCGTACGGCACGCTGAAAGCCGCGCCCAATTTTACCAGGTCAACAGCTTCGGCATACTTGCTATATTCCGGACCGAATACTACCGGTTTGCCATAAACGGCCGCTTCCAGCACATTATGCACGCCATCTTCCCCGAACCCGCCGCCTACATAGGTTATCGTAGCATACCGGTACAGTGTCGATAGCATGCCGATATTGTCAATGATCAGCACATTGGGGGGCGCATCATCAGATACGTCGTTGCCCCGGCTTTGCTGGTAACTTCCATCCCGCAATGTTGAATACCGCACACTGCGCCTGAACAAGCTTTCCACTTCGCGCAATCGTTCTTCGCTGATTTCATGCGGAGCAATGATAAACCGTATCTCCGGGTGTGTATTGGCGTAATGGTCCAGTTCCTCTTCATCTTCCAGCCAGGTGCTGCCGGCTACGATCACCGGATGCTGACCGCAAAACGCTTCCGCTATCGGTATAGGCGCCGCATTGGCGGCTATGGTAGCCACACGATCAAAGCGGGTGTCGCCACTAACGGTAATATTGGCTGTAAAACCGATAGACGCCAGCAGCTCTTTGGACCGTTCCGATTGAACGAACATATGGTGAAAGCTTTCCAGCATATACCGATGCAATCTTCCATACCATTTAAAGAACGGCTGGTTGTGCCGGAAGATGCCGGAGACCAATAAGGTAGGTATTTGCCGTTTTTTCAGCGTTACCAGGAAATAGTACCAGTATTCATATTTCACCCACAATACCAGGTCGGGTTTTACCATGTCGATAAACCGGGGGGCAGCTTTGGGCGAATCCATGGGGAGATAGAAAACCCAGTCGGCCCCTTCATAATTTTTTCTGATTTCATATCCCGAAGGGGAGAAGAAGGTGATCAGTATGCGGGTATTGGGGTAGTGCCTGCGGATAGCTTCAATAAGCGGGCGGCCTTGTTCAAACTCTCCCAGCGAGGCACAGTGCATCCACACCAGTTTTCCGGGACCACGTTGTTGCAGCACTTCCAGTTGGCTCCACAACTCTTTTCTGCCATTCACCCAGCGTTGCGCCTTCACATTCCATCCGGCAGCTATCCGGATGGCAAGGGTATACAGTAAGAGGAATACGTTATAAAATATGAGGTGCAAGGTCAATAAATGTTAATAAGAAAAACAAATTACAAAACACAAAAAACAAATAGCAGGATACAAAAAAACTCAAATAACAAAAACAACACTACACCACTTACACAATTGCCTTCATCTTTTTCCCAAATTGAGATGCTTTTACCTCCGATCCAAACCTTTGTTTTTTGCCTGTACAAAATACATTTTTCATGCGCTTCCTTTCGCAGCTCATTCAACACATTCATTACAGCCGTTGCCTCATTTGCGCCTGATCGCGGCAAAAGTACCACTTCATACCATTGCTAAAACCAGTTTTTTGCTGTAGGTTTGTGCGCGTTTTGTTAAACCGCATTGATTATGAAGCCTGTACAAATGGTTGATTTAAAGCAGCAGTATGCGCGCATTAAAGAGGAGGTAGACCAGGCCATCCGCGAAGTGATAGACAGTGCTGCTTTTATCAACGGTAAGGCGGTGTCTGAATTTGCAGCGAAGCTGGCCAATTACCTCGGCGTAAAACATGTAATACCCTGCGCCAATGGAACGGATGCCCTGCAGATAGCCATGATGGCGCTGAAACTGGAACCCGGCGATGAAGTAATTACCCCTTCCTTTACCTATATCGCCACTACTGAAGTAATAGCCCTGCTGCGGCTTAAACCGGTTTTTGTGGATGTAGACCCCAAAACATTTTGTATTGATCCCGACGCCATCCGGAAAGCAATCACCCCGAGGACCAAAGCCATTGTGCCTGTGCATTTGTATGGCCAGGCTGCCAATATGGAGGCCATCATGAACATTGCCCGGGAGCACAACCTGTATGTGGTGGAAGACAATGCCCAGGCCATCGGCAGCGATTTTGCCTTCAGCGATGGCACCCGCAAAAAAACCGGGACCATTGGCACCATCGGGGCCACTTCCTTTTTCCCTTCAAAAAATCTGGGTTGCTATGGCGATGGTGGTGCAATATTCACCAATGACGATGCGTTAGCCAACCTATTAAAAATGATTGCCAACCATGGTCAGAGTAAAAGATATTACCACGACCTGGTAGGTTGCAACAGCCGTCTCGATTCTATCCAGGCGGCCGTTCTCAATGTAAAACTTCAACACCTGGATGCGTATATAGCTGCGCGCCGGCGTGCTGCCGATTTTTATGATAAGGCTTTTGCCAATCATCCAAAGATCACCACGCCTTATCGTGCACCATACACCAACCATGTGTTTCACCAGTATACCCTCATACTGGAAGGAGTGGACCGTGACGGTTTGAACCGGTTCCTGGCTGAGCATTCCATTCCTTCTATGATCTATTATCCTGTGCCCGCCCACCGCCAGAAAATGTTTGAAGCATTTGGCGGAGGAAATTTCAACCTGAAAACTACCGATTGGCTCACAGAGCGCGTCATTTCCCTGCCGATGCACACTGAACTGGATGATGAACAATTACGTTTTATTACCGGCAAAGTGCTGGAGTATGTGCAGTAAGCGCTGTGCGCAACAAGTGGAAAAATTGCCGTTGATAAACATCAGATGACAACAAGATTGGCAGGTTTATGGATGATTTGCTTTTGCTAATTGCTAAAACAAGTCACCTTATTTATAAAAACCAGAGCCTAAACCCTTATAAAACTCTACAAAAATGAAAATCGCTGTCGTAGGAACCGGCTATGTTGGACTTGTTACCGGTACTTGCTTTGCAGAAACAGGAAATGATGTCACCTGTGTTGACATAGATAAGGCCAAGGTGGAAAAATTGTCGAACGGACAGATCACCATATACGAACCCGGCCTTGAAAAATTGTTCCTGCGCAACCTGAAAGAAGAAAGGTTACGGTTTACCACCAGTCTGGAAGAAGGCGTAAAAGATGCCCTGATCGTATTTCTTGCCTTACCTACTCCTCCCGGGGAAGACGGTTCCGCCGACCTCAAGTATGTACTGGGTGTGGCCGATCAATTGGGTAAAATTCTCGAAGACTATAAAGTAATTGTTGATAAAAGCACCGTGCCGGTAGGCACTGCAGAAAAAGTGCATGCGGCGATTGCGAAAAACTACAAGGGCGAATTCGATGTGGTGAGCAACCCCGAATTCCTGCGCGAAGGTGTGGCAGTGGAAGACTTCATGAAGCCCGACCGCGTGGTGATTGGCACTTCTTCCGAGCGTGCCCAGAAGATTATGAACGATCTCTATGCGCCGTTTGTACGCTCGGGCAATCCAGTAATCAATATGGATGTGCGCAGCGCCGAGCTTACGAAATATGCCGCCAATTCATTCCTGGCCACCAAGATATCTTTCATGAACGAAATTGCGCAATTGTGTGAGCGGCTGGGCGCCGACGTGGATATGGTGCGCCGTGGTATTGGCAGCGACGAACGCATCGGCAAGCGCTTCCTCTTCCCGGGCATTGGCTATGGTGGCAGCTGCTTCCCGAAAGACGTGCAGGCGCTGGTGAAATCATCAAATGAAGTAGGCTACGACTTCAAAATACTCAACGCAGTAATGGATGTGAACGAACGCCAGAAGCTGCACCTGTTGCCCAAGATCAGGAAGTATTTCAACAATGATCTCAAGGGAAAATTGTTTGCCGTATGGGGGCTTGCTTTCAAACCCAATACAGATGACATCCGCGAAGCGCCTGCCCTGTATGTAATAGATGAATTGCTGAAAGCCGGCGCCAAGGTATGTGCATATGACCCCGAAGCCATCAATAACGTGCGCAACCTGCTGGGCGATAAAATCAGTTATGCTGAAAATCAGTACGACTGCCTCGAAGGCGCCGATGCACTGATCATATGCACAGAATGGAATGAGTTCCGCACGCCCAACTTCCTCAGAATGGTAACCGGGCTGAAGAACAAAGTGATTTTTGACGGACGTAATCTTTTTGATACCAAAGCCATCAAAGAACTGGGATTTTATTATGAAAGTATTGGCAGGGCAACTGCAATTCCTGTCAATGGCACACTCCACAAATAGAACATATGGCACGACAGCGCATTCTCATAACCGGGGCTGCCGGTTTTCTGGGTTCTCATTTATGCGATCGTTTTATCAAAGAAGGGTTCCATGTAATCGGGATGGACAATCTCATTACCGGCGACCTGCGCAATATTGAGCATCTCTTCAAACTGGAACAGTTTGAGTTTTATCATCACGACGTATCGAAATTTATTCATGTGCCGGGCGAATTGCATTATATATTGCACTTCGCTTCACCGGCCAGCCCGATCGATTATCTCAAGATTCCCATACAAACGCTGAAGGTAGGTTCACTGGGTACGCATAACTGTCTTGGTCTTGCCAAGGCAAAAAAAGCGCGGATCCTCGTTGCTTCTACCAGTGAAATCTATGGCGATCCGCTGGTGCACCCCCAAAACGAAGACTACTGGGGCAATGTAAACCCGGTGGGCCCGCGCGGTGTGTATGATGAAGCCAAGCGTTTCCAGGAGGCCATCACCATGGCGTACCATAATTTTCACGGACTGGAAACACGCATCGTACGTATATTCAATACCTACGGACCGCGCATGCGTTTGAACGACGGCCGTGCATTGCCTGCCTTTATCGGCCAGGCATTGCGGGGAGAAGACCTTACAGTATTTGGCGATGGCAGTCAAACGCGCAGCTTCTGCTATGTGGACGACCTCATAGAAGGCATTTACCGCCTGCTCATGAGCGACTACCATCTGCCGATGAATATTGGCAACCCCGATGAAATTTCACTGAAGGAATTTGCCGAAGAGATCATTGCGCTCACGGGCACCAAACAAAAAATCGTTTACAAGCCGCTGCCCGTAGACGATCCCAAACAACGGCAGCCCGACATCACCCGGGCTAAACAAATATTGAACTGGGAGCCGAAAGTAAGCCGTAAGGAAGGACTGAAACTTACTTACGAATATTTCAAGTCGTTACCTCCGGAAGACTGGTATAAGCAACCAAAAGAATTTGTAAGCATGAAATAATTTATGGGCCGATGCCCGATAGGTGAACCCGACCCTATGCCAGATTCATAAATAACCATTTACAACAATAATGTACAAGGAACTAATAGGAAAAAAAGCAAAGCTGGGAGTTGTTGGTTTGGGTTATGTGGGACTGCCCATTGCACTGGAATTTGCCAGGAAAATATCTGTTATTGGTTACGATATCAATCCCAGGCGCATTGAAATGATGTGCCATGGCATTGACCCGAGCAAGGAAATAGACAGCGAAGCGTTCAAAGGCCGGGATATTGTTTTCACCTCCGACCTGGAAGTGTTGAAACAGGCCAGCTTCTATGTGGTGGCCGTTCCCACACCCGTTGACAAATACAATGTACCGGACCTGAAACCACTGCTGAGCGCCTCGGAAACGATCGGTAAGGTGATCAAAAAAGGTGATTATGTTGTATTTGAATCCACCACCTATCCGGGTTGCACGGAAGAAGACTGTTTGCCGATCATTGAACGCGTTTCTGGTTTGAAAGCCGGCAGGGACTTCAAACTCGGTTACTCGCCCGAGCGTATCAACCCGGGCGATAAAAAGCATACCCTGCGTTCTGTGGTGAAAGTAGTATCGGGATGCGATGCCGAAGCGTTGGAAGAAATTGCCAAAACATATGAAATAGTAGTGGACGCAGGCGTTCACCGCGCCTCTTCCATTAAGGTGGCAGAAGCTTCTAAAATTGTTGAGAACACACAGCGCGATCTCAACATTGCATTGATGAATGAACTATCGCTCATATTCGATCGCATGGGCGTAAACACGTATGAAGTGATAGAAGCCGCCGGCACCAAATGGAATTTCCTTAAATTCTATCCCGGGCTGGTAGGAGGTCACTGCATTGGCGTTGACCCGTACTACCTGACCTATAAAGCCGCTTCACTGGGTTATGATTCCAAAGTGATTGCCGCAAGCCGTTTCATCAACGATGATATGGCGAAATACGTGGCGCGGAAAATTATTACCCATGTGCTGCGCAATAGCAACAATCCCAAAGTGCTGGTAAAAGGTGTTACGTTCAAGGAAAATGTGAGCGATATCCGAAACAGCAAGATCATCGATACGGTAAAGGAGATGCTGGCCTTTAATATACATGTAGACGTAGAAGATCCTTTTGCAGAAGCAGAGGAAGTGCTGGAAGAATATGGGCTGAAACTGGTTCGTGAGGCACAGAACGGCTACGACGCCGTGATTGTAACGGTACCGCACAAACCTTACCTCGAACTGGATGATCGCTACTTTGCGTCCATTACCACGGAAAATGCATTGGTAGCCGATCTGAAAGGGATTTACAAAAACAAAATTACCAGCCGCAAATACTGGAGTTTATAATTATGAGCGCGTTTGAAAGAAAAATCATGATCACAGGCGGCGCCGGTTTTATCGGCTCCCATGTTGCCCGGTTATTTGTAAATAAATATCCGGCTTATCTCATTGTAAACGTGGATGCATTGACCTATGCCGGCAATATGGAGAACCTGAAAGATGTGGAGCATGCAGCCAATTACCGGTTTGAAAAAGCTGATATTACCAATGAGCAGCAGATCGATGCCCTGTTTGACCGCTACCGGTTTGATGCCGTGATTCACCTCGCTGCCGAAAGTCATGTTGACCGGTCGATCATCGACCCGCTGGCCTTTGTAAAAACCAATGTGCTGGGCACAGCGGTATTGCTGAACACCTGTCGCAAATACTGGCTCCAGGGAGCGCAACAGGAACAGGCTTCCAAAAACCTGTTCTACCATGTGTCAACCGACGAGGTATATGGATCGCTGGGGGCAGAAGGTTTTTTCACGGAAGAAACACCTTATGATCCGCGCTCTCCGTATTCTGCTTCCAAGGCTGCTTCGGACCATTTTGTGATGGCGTATTATCATACCTATCACCTGCCTGTGGTGATGAGCAACTGCTCCAACAATTATGGCTCGCACCATTTCCCGGAGAAGCTGATCCCGTTAATGATCAATAATATCAGGAACAATAAACCGCTGCCGGTGTATGGCAAGGGAGAAAATGTGCGCGACTGGTTATATGTAGAAGATCATGCACGCGCCATCGATGTGATTTTTCATAAAGGTAAAATAGGAGAGAAGTACAACATTGGCGGTTTTAATGAATGGAAGAACATCGACCTGGTACATCTTCTGTGCAAGATCATGGATAAAAAGCTGGGCCGGCCTGAAGGCACTTCCGCCAAACTGATCACCTTTGTAAAAGACCGCCCCGGGCACGATCTTCGTTACGCCATTGATGCCACCAAACTCAACAAGGAGCTTGGCTGGAAACCTTCTCTCCAGTTTGAAGAAGGATTGGAAAAAACCGTTGACTGGTACCTGGCCAATGAAGAATGGGTGAAGCACGTAACAAGTGGGGACTACATGCATTATTACGAGCAACAATACGCGAAAAGATAGAAACCCGTAACCCGAAACGCAAGCATCATGCCTTTTACGGAAACGCCACTTAAAGGACTGCTTATTTTTGAACCGCTGGTTTTTGAAGACAGCCGCGGTTATTTTTTTGAATCATTCAACGGCAAAGTGTTCGAAAGCCAGGGCATCAAGGCGCCGTTTGTGCAGGACAACCAGTCGTTTTCAGTTTATGGTGTGATTCGCGGATTGCACTACCAACTGGCTCCCCATGCACAAAGCAAACTGGTGCGTGTGTTGTCCGGCGCCATCCTCGATGTGGCCGTAGACATTCGTAAAGGCTCTCCCACCTACGGACAGCATTTTGCTATAGAACTTTCAGCGGCCAATAAAAAGCAACTCTATATTCCGCATGGTTTTGCGCATGGATTTTCTGTGTTGAGCGAAACCGCTGAGGTGATGTACAAATGTGATGGTTATTACCATAAAGAAAGTGAAGGCGGTATTTTGTACAATGACCCCGCGCTGAACATCGACTGGAAAATACCGGCCGATAAAGTGATTGTTTCGCCAAAGGACCTTGCCAATCCGCTTTTTAAGGATTGCAGGAATAATTTTGAATTTGAAGGATAAGCGTATACTATGTTGAAACCCGTTATTCTGGTAACCGGCGCCAATGGTCAGTTGGGAAAGGAGCTGCAGGCATTGTCAGCAGCCTGGCCCCAATTTTCCTTTGTATTTGCCTCGCGTGAGGAATTGCCGGTGCAGGATAAGGCGCGTGTGCGGAAATTTTTTGTAGAAAACCTGCCTGCTTTTTGTGTCAACTGCGCTGCCTATACCGCAGTAGACAAAGCGGAAAGCGATCCGGATACGGCGTTTGCCGTGAATGCTGCGGCGCCCGGCATACTGGCAGCTGCCTGCCGCGAATACAATGCCAGGTTCATTCATATTTCCACCGACTATGTTTTTGACGGAACTTCTCCCGTTCCTTATAAAGAAGACGACAGGACCAATCCGGTAAATGTGTACGGAAAAACTAAGCTGAAGGGCGAGCAATTGTGCATGGAGGAAAACCCGCAGGCCATCATCATTCGCACGGCATGGGTGTATTCATCTTTCGGGCACAATTTTGTAAAAACGATGCTGCGACTGATGAAGGAACGTCCGATGATCAACGTGGTAAACGATCAGACAGGAGCGCCTACTTCAGCCGCCGACCTGGCGCAATGCATCATGACCATTATTGCCAATGCGCACACTTCCTTGAGTAACTGGCATCCCGGAATATATCATTACAGCAACAAGGGACGCATTACCTGGTACGATTTTGCAGTGGCCATAAAGGAACTGAGTGGCAGCAACTGCCAGGTAAATCCCATACCCACCACTCAATATCCCACACCTGCAAAGCGTCCGTCGTTTTCGTTGCTGGATACCAGTAAGATGGAAGCTACGTTTGGTTGCACTATTCCTGACTGGAAAGACAGTCTCAAACAGGTTTTGAAACAATTAAAAGAGAAAGCTGATGATTAACCGGCAATGCGATATTATCTGTTTCAGCCTTTCACGGTGGGATGCAGCCATTTCATCACCGGCTTTTTCGCTGGCAAGGGAATTTGCAAAAACCAACAGGGTATTTTTTATAGAACACCCGTTTTCGTGGAAAGATTATTTCACCTACCGAAAAACGCAGCAGGTGCAAATACGCCGGGAGGCGATGCTATCGGGGAAAAACATTTATGCAAACCCTGAAGGACTGCCTGCCAACCTCACTATCGTTACACCACCACTTACCATACCGGTGAATTTTCTGCCGCCGGGATGGCTGTATAACCGTTTGTCGACCATCAACGACAGCAAGATCATTAAAGTGATCAGGCAAACAATACGGGACCATTCCATCAGGGAATTTGTGTACATCAACTTCTTTGATCCATACTTTGTACAACAACTGCCTCCTGATATAAAACCGTTGCGCACGGTGTACCAGTCGATGGACGATATTACGCAGGTGGCCTACAGCAACCGTCACGGCGCCAGGCTGGAAGAAAAAATCATTCGCAACTTCGACTATACCCTTTGCACTTCCAAGGAACTGACAAGATTGAAATCGGCCTTTTCGCCCAACGTACACTTTCATCCCAATGCTGCCGACATAGATATTTTTCAGAAAGCAGCTACGCAGGTGTTGCCCAGGCCGGCAGCATTGCAAGGCATCACGCAAAAAATTATCGGTTATACGGGAAGTATAGAATACCGATCAGACTTTGAACTGTTGAAAAAAGTGGCGGAATATCATAAGGATAAGATATTGTTCTTTGTAGGGCCGGTGCAGGGCAATGAACATCGGGAAGTGGGACTGGACACCATGCCCAATGTAATATTTGCCGGTGCCAGAAAAATAACGGAGCTGCCGTATTACCTGCAGTATTTTGATTGCGTGCTCATTCCCTTCCGCAAAAACACGCTTACGCGCAGCATCTATCCCTTAAAGATCAATGAATACCTGGCGGCAGGCAAACCGGTGATTGCTACGCATTTTTCGGAAGATATCTATACTTTCCGCGACGTTGCTTACGTAACCGACACGCACGAGGAATTCATCCAGGCCATCGACAAGGCCATTGCCGAGAACTCGGAAGAGAAAAAAAATGCGCGCATGCGTGTGGCTGCCCAAAACACCTGGGAAGCAAGGGTGCGGCAGTTCTGGGATATTATTTCCACTGAACCAAAGCGGGAACGCTGACATGGTCCGACAGGAAATGCTAAATACCCCTGATAAAATGCGCCCTCCTGATAAACCGCTGATTTAATAGGAACGAGGAAATGCCTGGCAGTGCGGTAGAATGAGGGAAAGGAAACTTAACCGGGACCAGGGAAGTCCTGGCATCCATTGGCAAGAGAAATCCTGTAGTTATTTCTTCAAGGTAGAATCGCCCGCCGCATTTCTACCGGGGCGGCGGAAGCTCGTCATACGATTGACGATCTCTTTGATGACCGTGTCAAATTTCTGCATCTGGTCGGGGCGGCACAAAGTGCGCACCTGCTGGAAGTGATGAAAGGTGATGATGTCGAGTTTTTTCTGATGTGCCAATACTTCGTTTATACGTGCCTGTAAGAGCGTGTCGTTTACATCGGTATAATTAACGAGGTCGAAAAATCTTTTTTTGGCAGCACGGATGGAATCCCAAACGGGTTTTTGTGCTTCCATAAGGGAGTCGCGCATTTCCCAGTAGGCGGCTTCCTGTGTGCTGTCGAACTGCATTTCATCAACAATGAATTTGCCCATCCGGGGTTTGGGCGGGGGTGTTGCTGCCTCCTCCTGGCTGCGGGAAGTCCAGAAAAATACGGTGAGCGTAATAATGTTTGTTACCAGCAAAATACCCACCAATACCAATAGCCATTTTTGTCGGGAGGGTCGCGTCATGGTTCCATGGGGTTTTCTTCGTATACCGGGTACGTGCCGATACTATAGTCTACAGCAGCCACGGCAGCATTATCTGTCATGCGCGATGGTACCTGCTGCCGGAATTGCATAATAACTGCGATGTTCATAGCCACCACCACAGCGGCCAGTGAGAGCGCCAATGCCGGTTTTGTGAGTAAGCGGCCAAGCGGACCGCCTGCAAAATCAAGCTCACTATCCAGCCTGGCTTTCAGCCGGGTGAAAAAGAAATCCGGCGCCTTGGCCCGGCGGATACCGTCCAGGCTGTTCAGCACCTCTTCAATCTTTTTCGGGTTATTCAGCTCGGTGGACATGATAATGATTTATTTATCTAAACTAATAATTTTGACGGTAATGCTATAGAAAACATGCGAATATTATCTTTTCTGTGCATTCCCGGGCGGATAAAAATGCTTTTCCAGCAACTTACGCAGGTTTTGCCTGGCGCGGAAAAGCAGTGATTCCACAGCAGATACAGACAATCCCATAATATCGGCTATTTCCTGGTAGCTAAGGCCTTCCGTTCGGTGCAGGTTAAAAGCAACCTTTTGGTTTTCAGGCAATTGATTGATCATCTTGAACAGCAGCGCCGCTTCTTCTTTCTTGTCGAGGCTTACGCCGGGGTGATGAAAATCAACCGGATCATGCACCAGTTCATCATTGGGGCCAAACAGGCTGGTGATGAAGGCAAAACGCTTTTTGCGTTTGCGGCTGCGTATATGGTCCAGCGCCTTGGTAGTGGTAATGCGGTAAATCCAGGTAGAAAGCCGGGCATCTCCTTTAAACTGATCAATGGAACGGTACACCTGTATGAAAACTTCCTGGGCCACGTCTTCTGCATCTTCCGGGTTTTGCACAATACCCAGGGCAGTATTAAACACCATATCCTGGTAGGTTTCTACCAATTTCTTGAATGCCAATTCATCTCCAGCCCGGAGTTGTTGTATCAGTTCCAGTTCGTTCAAGAATTACGGCCGTTTGGGATTTTGGGCTACAACTTACGAAATACTGAGTAAATGAAATTCTAAGAAAAAAATGAGCGGTGGATAAAGGGTGATGAGTGCGAAAGGAGCGGACGCTTTTCTATTCGCGGGCATACATTTCTATGGCAGCTTTCCAGTGCTGATAGGCGGGGGCAGTAAGATGTATGCCATCATAGGTGTAGGTGCTGTCCAGAGCGCCATTGGTTTCCAGCGCTGTTGAAATGTCTGCAAACCTGATCTGTTGTGCACGGCAATATACTTCCAGCAGTCTGTTCAGCTTAATTACCTCGGGCATCAATGGCGTCTTTTGCATGCCTACAGGCGGCGTGGATTGTACAATAATTTCTGTGGCCGGTGAGATATCCTGGATCTTTTTGATTGTTTTTTTGTACCATGCAAACACGCTGTCTGCTGAGATGTTATTGTTGATGTCATTGATCCCGCCTTCCAGGAATATCTTTTTGGGTTTTGCTGCCGCAATTGTATGTATTCGGTTGTATATGTGAGTGAGTGTGCTGAAGCCTATGCCGCGATTTTTAAAATGCAAACTTCCAAACATTTCGCTTACAGGAAAGTCTGTTGTGAGGGAAGTGCCTACGAACACCACATCGTTGCTATCGATGGGCAACAAGTTTTGTACGTGCAGGTGTGCAGCTATGTATGGTTCGTAACTGACGGATAATATAACAGGTTTGGGCGTCAGATAACTATAATAAATTCTTTTGCCCGCAAGGAAAAGAATAAGGGATATGTTAAACAACAACGAAAACAGCAGGGCTTTCTTCAGGGTCATGCACAAAAGTACGTTGTTTTTAANGGTTATAAATACCCTAATTGTGTCAAAAAAATGGGCATGANGTTTACGGGTATNCGTAAGGGTTCGGGGTTTATTACTTATTGCGTAAGGTCTTCGAGGTATTCTCCTGGTTTTCAGGCTAAAACTGAAGGTTAAAGCGGTAATCTAATTAATGCAATGCTGGATAGCGAAGCTGTTGGGGAAAATATAGTCGTTGACACGGCAGGCGGTGAATACCACTTAGGGTAACTACCAGAATTTTATTAAAAAAATAGTAAAGACGTAAAATGTGATAATGAAAGAATTAAGTGTTGCCCGACAAGGTTTCGAACCCTGACCTTCAGAGCCAGAATCTGACGTACTACCATTATACTATCGGGCAAGAACTTCGTCCGAAAACGCAAAATTAGTTTCATTTTGTTTTCGGGCTGGCAAAATTACGGATTGTGAAGGATTTTTTCAAAGTTGATTTTTTACCGGGCAGCAGGAACCGGCGGCGTTCCCCATGGCATAATTTTCCCATACGCTTCTGGAAAATATAATCATGGAAAGAAACCTGAATAAAGAAGAAGCGATTAAAAAATATAAAGACCTGGTGGAAGATATCAAGGTTTGCATGTTTATCTCTTCCACGGAAGAAACCCAGTCGGCCCGCCCTATGATGACCATCCGCGTGGATGACGATGGCTCCACCTGGTTTTTTACCTCCAATAATTCCGGCAAAGTGCACGAAGTGGAAATGGACCACACGGTGCGCCTGCTGTATGCGCATCCGGGCAAAAGCAGCTACATGGATGTATGGGGATATGCAGAAATTATTACCGATAAGGATAAAATGCACGAATTATGGAACCCGATCGTAAAAGCCTGGTTTCCAAATGGTGTGGAGGATCCGAATCTCTGCCTGTTAAAAATTGAACCGCAATTAGGCCATTACTGGGACATTGAAAGCGGCAAGATGGTGCAGTTTCTGAAGATTCTCACCTCAGCGGCTACCGGTCAGCAGGTGTCGCATGGGGTACAGGGAACGCTGAAGCCTTGACGATGGCGGTGCCGGATACCGGGATGATATAGTATGGTTAGTGCTGAAGCCATCCATGGCGGCGCAATTACCGGGAAGATGCAAAAAAAGCGGCTGGTTGCATTAACCAGCCGCTGAATCTTGTCGTGTTGCCCGACCTGGATTCGAACCAAGACAAACAGAACCAAAATCTGTCGTACTACCATTATACTATCGGGCAATCCGCCCTTTGAGCAGCAGGTAAACCTGCATTTCTCAATGGGACTGCAAAAGTAAGATTTACAGGGAATTCCCCCAAATGTTCACGACGAATTTCCGGCAAGAATTTTAGTTAAATACTTAGCGATCAAGTGGACCACCCCGTCCATGCAGCATTGTTGCAGGGGTAAAATCGTGTGGGCGCCGCCGGCGCTATCGTGTGGACACAACTCCTGCATCCATGCAATATAGTTCAGGCGTAAGATTGTGCTGGCGTCCCCGCCGGCGGGGGATGGACGGGTAGCTGGATGACTTTCCCTACTTTTAGGCTACAATTCTAAACTCCATGCCATTATTCAACCGCCGGTCTTTCGTGCATAAGATCAGTGCGCTGTCTATGGCCGGTTTGCTGAGCGCCTTTGACAAACCTTCCTGGCAGCATAATCTTGAACATGCTTTGCAGGAAGCTGAAACCCTTCCCCCGGACAAACTCGCTTCCGATGAAGATTTCTGGTATTATGTGCAGCAATGCTATACCACTTCGCCCTGGCTTATCAATCTCAACAACGGTGGCGTAGCCCCTTCGCCCAAAGTGGTGCAGGAAGCGATGAAAAGGTACCACGATTTTAGCAACGAAGCTCCCAGCTACTTCATGTGGCGCATCCTCGACCAGGGCAGGGAACCATTGCGCAGCAACCTGGCCCGGCTCGCCGGTTGCGATGCAGAAGAAATTGCCATTCAGCGAAACGCTTCCGAAGCGCTTGAAACCATCATTTTCGGATTGCCGCTCCGGCGTGGCGATGAAGTGGTGTTATCAAAACAGGATTATCCCAACATGATCAATGCCTGGAAGCAGCGTGAACAACGCGATGGTATTAAACTGGTGTGGGTAAACCTGCAATTGCCTGCAGAAGATGAACAGGATCTGGCCAATGCTTATATCAATGCGTTTACGGCCAAAACCAAAGTGGTGCATGTAACGCATGTGATTAACTGGAACGGACAAATAATGCCGGTGCGCCGTATTGCCGATGCGGCCCATGCCAAAGGAATAGAAGTAGTGGTGGATGGCGCGCCAGCATTAACTGGGAAGGTATACGCGGCATTCGTATCACGCCTAACGTATATACCACCACGAAACAGCTGGATATTTTAATCGACGGGCTAAAGAAATTTGCGTCAAAAGTATGAGGAGCATGCTGCACGGCGTTCATATTATCTTTTCAGGATTTTGATTTCCACCCGCCTGTTTTTTGAGCGTTCTTCTTCCGTTAATTCATAAGGGAAAATCTTGTACCGCCCGCCAAGCCCTTTGTATTGCAGTCGCTGGCTGTCGATGCCATTTTGCACCAGGTAATTGTAAATGGCCCGGGCGCGCTGCACAGACAGATCGTATGTGCCGAGGTCAAGATCAAGCCCGTCTTCATTGGGGCCTGTGCAGCATACATGCCCCTGTATTTCGATCGCCACTTCAGGATTTTCCTTCAGCGCCCGCAGGAGATCTTCCAGTATGGGCCGCGACTCGGGCAGCAGAAAATGCCTGCCACCTTCAAAATTGAGATGCTCCAGCACAAGCGTGCTGCCGGTTTTCACAACAGCCGTGTCTCTTATTTTCTCTGCAATAACCGAGGGCGCAGGAGGCGGTTCAGCGGTATAATGCACCACCAGTTCTACCCGCCGGTTCATGGCGCGCGCCTCATCAGTGCTGTCTGCCCGTAATGGCCGCCGTTTACCAAATGCTCCTTCCACCACCACCTGCGATGCTGCTATGCCACCTGTTATCAAATACTGGCGAACGGCATCTACTCTTGCTTGTGAAAGCACATCGTTATAGGAGTGAGAACCAATGAAATCGCAATGTCCGGATAAATGTATTGTTTGTATGCGGGAATGATTCCCGCTGTCCAATAAACTGTCAAGTATAACCGAATATTCAGTCGTGATGTCAGATTGATTGAACGCAAAGCGGATGTACACCGTATCGCTTTGCCGGGCAAACGACAGGAGTGCAATACCGCAAAGCAGTATAGTGGCAACAAGGCATTTCATGGTAGACAGGTTATCTCCTTCAAGTTAACTGATTGCCGCCAAACGGCAGCCGCCCAATTTTTCTTTTAATGTTTTCTGATAAGGACGTAATTGTTGAGCGGTTGTATGGTGTTCTATTGAGATAAGTTGCAAGGGAGATCGCTGTCTTTCTCTGCCGGCAGGGAGGCGTTATACGGCCTGTACCAGGTAATAGTGTTTCTTGCCTTTTTGCACCAGCAGGTATTTGTTGTGCAGCAACAGTTGATCGCTTACCGTCAGGGAAAGTTCGTTCACCTTGTTGCGGTTGATGCTTACGCCGCCGTTCTGCACCATTTTCCTGGCTTCGCCTTTACTGGGAAATATGCCCGATTCGGCAAGAAAGGTCACCACATCCACACCTGATTGTAATTTTTGCAAATCATAATTGAATTTAACAACGCCTTCCATGCTTTCAAGGTCTTCCACACTCAACGATTCGGCCGGTGCATTTTGCCGGGCAAAAAGTTTTTCCGTAGTCTCTATGGCGCTTTTATACGCTTCTTCTCCATGCACAAAAATGGTTACTTCCCTGGCCAGTACTTTTTGCAATGTCCTGGTTTCCGGGCTTTTCCGGTGTTGCTCCAGCAGCGTTTCAATTTCATTTTTGGGAAGAAAGGTGAATATTTTGATCCACTTCTCTGCATCTGCATCGGAAGCATTGAGCCAGAACTGGTAAAAATTGTAGGGAGAAGTGCGGGCAGGATCAAGCCATACATTTCCCTGTTCGGTTTTACCAAATTTGCCACCGTCGGCTTTAGTAATCAGCGGACAGGTAAAGGCAAAGGCTTCTCCACCGGCCTTGCGGCGGATAAGTTCCGTACCGGTTACAATATTGCCCCACTGGTCGCTGCCGCCCATTTGCAGTTTGCAATTTTTGTTCGTATACAACCAGTAGAAATCATATCCCTGCATCAACTGGTACGCAAATTCGGTGTAACTGATGCCTGTTTCTCCTTCTATGCGCTTTTTCACACTGTCTTTTGCCATCATGTAATTAACTGTAATATGTTTTCCTACATCGCGCAAAAAGGTAATAAAGCTCATGTCTTTGAACCAGTCGTAGTTGTTCACCATTTCGGCTTTATTGGGCTTTGCAGGGTCGAAATCCAGGAATTGCGCCAATTGTTTTTTTATGCCTTCGAGGTTATGTTTCAATTGTTCTTCACTGAGCAGGTTTCTTTCCTCACTTTTCATGGAGGGGTCGCCAATCATGCCGGTGGCGCCGCCTACCAGGGCAATGGGTTTATGACCAGCCTTTTGCAGGTGTACCAGCAGGAGAATGGGCACCAGGCTTCCGATGTGCAGGCTGTCGGCCGTGGGGTCGAAGCCGATATACCCGGTGGTCATTTCACGGCTCAGTTGCTCGCCTGTTCCGGGCATGATATCCTGCACCATACCCCGCCACTGTAATTCTTCCAGTACATTCCTGAATTCCTGCGATTGATTCATATGCAAAAGCTTGACTTTAAGTGAATCTTTAGTTTAGTTTGTAGTCCGGATTGCTACATGCAAACCCTTACAGGCATTTCTTCGTATTTGCAGTGTGCCGGACGAATAGTTTATGATAGTAAATCAATGAATTATGCAAAAATAAGGATAACTGTAAGTTTAGCAGAGCATGCAATATTATAATTAATAATTTCGTTTTGTTAATCATTGTTTTGGCTTGCAAACCGTTCATTTTTGCAATAAATGAAACGGTTTTTTTCGATTACATACGTCCAATGTCTCTTGAACCCGTCATGTAATGCAATTGCTTATTCCGAAAATTGGATCAATGAAACGACCCCATTTCTTCCTAACCCTGTTTGTGATCGTGCTATCGCAGGAAGCTGCATGGGCGCAGTTTCGCAAATACTCCAATGAATTTCTGAATATCGGGGCAGGCGCCCGCGGACTTGCCATGGGCGGGGCGCAGGTTGCCTCTGTACATGACGGTACTGCAGGCTACTGGAACCCTGCCGGACTGGTAGGGGTAAAAGACCATCCGCAACTGAACCTGATGCATGCCGAATATTTTGCCGGCATCGGAAAATATGATTATGGCAGCCTGGTATTTCCGCTGAAAGACAACAAGCGGGTACTGGGTTTATCACTTTTACGGTTTGCAGTAGATGATATTCCCAATACCATCTTCCTCGTAGAAAGTGATGGCACCATCAATTTCAGCAATATCCAGACCTTTTCATCGGCCGACTATGCCTTCCTCGTAAGCATGGCGCAGGAAATGAAACTGAAGAAAGGCGGCCGTATCAATGCAGGGCTGAATGCGAAGATCATTCACCGTAAGGCCGGCGATTTTGCTTCAGCATGGGGATTTGGTTTTGATGCAGGCGTACAGATCATGCACAACCGCTGGCGCCTGGGCATAGTAGCGCGTGATGTGACCACTACTTTCAACGCCTGGTCGTTCAGTCTGAATGATAAAATGAGAGAGGTGTTTTATGTAACGGACAATGAAATTCCCGTAAAGTCTACCGAACTCACCGCCCCCAAATTGATTGTGGGCGGTGCGTACAATTTCCGGCTGGGCCGCAATATGAACCTGCTTGCCGAGGCCAATTTTGATCTCACTTTCGACGGACGACGCAACACTGTACTGAGTACCGATGTGGTAAGTGTAGATCCCAAACTGGGCCTGGAGCTTGCGTGGCGCGATGTATTCTTCGTGCGCGCAGGCATCAACAATTTGCAGAAGGCGCTGGATGATGATGATATCACCAACCGGAAAAAGATATGGATTTATCAGCCGGGCATAGGAGCCGGGTTTAAAGTGTCGAATGTGCAGATCGATTATGCTTTTACCAACCTGGCCAATCAATCCAACCCATTATACACGCATGTATTTTCTTTGAAAGTAAACCTGAAAAAGAAAGAGAATAATCAATAACCTGTTACCCATTGAAAATCTGAAACTGTAATATTTATGAGGAAGATTTTTACGCTGTTGCTGCTGGTTACAGGTTATACTGTTGCGGGCCAGCAGTACAACAATGAATGGATTAAACACAGTCAGACCTACTATAAATTCAAGGTAGCTGCCGCTGGTTTGTACCGGATACCGAAATTGGTATTGGACGCAGCCGGCATTGGCAATACCGATGTACAGAATTTTGAATTGTGGCGCAATGGTGAAAAGGTGTGGTTTTATACGCCAGTGTCTTCCGGTCCCTTGCCGGCCAACGGGTACATAGAATTTTATGGCATCCCGAATGATGGCAAGCCTGACAAGGCGATGTACCGTGACCCTGCCTACCAGCATTCCGATAAGCTCAGCCTTCAAACAGATACGGCCGTTTATTTTTTAAGTGTTAATACTGATCAGTCAGGTGCGCGGTTTACGGAGGTTGTGAATGATGTGCAGAATACCACGCTGCAGCCCGAGCCGTATTTTATGTATACAGCGGGAAACTATTATAAAAACAAATTAAACCCGGGATTTGCGGCAGTAGTAGGCGAATATGTGTATAGCAGTTCATACGATAAGGGGGAATATCATTCTTCCCAGGATATTACACCCGCCAACCCTTTGACCACCAGTCTTGCCAATCTTTATGTATATGCAGCAGGGCCTAATTCCACCCTGCGTTTTGGCGCTTCGGGCAATGCGCTGAATCCGCGTACAATTCGGGTGTCCGTCAACGGTACAGATGTGAAAGACACTCTGATGGAGTTCTTTAATGATCTGCATACGACAGCCCCGGTCCCTACTTCGTTGATCACTTCCGGTACTGCAGCGGTAAAATTTACCAACACTTCGCCCATTACTTCCGACCGCATGGTGGTATCGTACTTTGAGTTGACATATCCCCGGGAATTTAATTTTGGCAATCAGCGGGTTTTTGAATTTGAATTGCCTGCCAGGGCAGCAGGATATTATTTGCAGATCACCAACTTCAACGATGGCGGTGTAGCGCCGGTATTATACGATCTTACTCATGGCGAACGGTATGTGGGAGATAAAAGTGTTTCCGGTATGGTGCGTTTTGCATTGCCTGGCTCTGCCAGCAGCAGAAAGCTGGTGTTGCTGAGCACGCAGGCCGCAGCAATACGTTCTATTACGTCGATGAGCGTATGCAATTTTATCCGTTTCGACCAGGCCGCGAACCAGGGAGACTATATCATCATTTCCAACCCACTTTTATACAATGGACCAAACGGCACCAACCCGGTGCTGGAGTACAAAAATTACCGCGAGTCTGCTGCGGGCGGCGGGCATAGGGTGCTGGTTGTGGAAATCGATCAGTTGGTTGACCAGTTTGCATTTGGTATCAAAAAGCACCCACTGTCGGTACGCAATTTCATACGCTACGCACGAGACGTGTTTTCACCTGCGCCCCAAAATGTACTCATCATTGGCCGAGGTGTTGCCTATAATGAATATTACCGCAACCAGAACAACCCAGCGGCAGATCAACTGAACCTGGTGCCCACTTTCGGAAACCCGGGATCGGATAATTTGCTTGCTGCAGACAACCTTGCCAATCCGGTGGCTGCGGTGAACATAGGCAGGTTATCGGTAGTAAGCGCCCAGGAAGTAGCCTATTATCTTGAAAAGGTAATTGAATATGAAGCTGCGCAAAGGAACGCTTCCAACACGCTGTCAGACAGAAAATGGATGAAGAATATAGTGCACGTAACGGGTTCCACCGATCCATACCTGGGCAATGTGCTTTGTCATTACATGAGCGAATACAAAAAGGTGATCCAGGACACGCTGTTCGGCGGTATCGTATCCACATTCTGTAAAACGAGTACGAACCCGGTAGAGCAATTAAGCTCCGGACACCTGGAAGAGCTGTTTGCAGAAGGCATCAGCGTATTAACGTATTTTGGTCACTCTTCCTCCACTACGCTTGAATTTAATATTGATAACCCCAGCGGCTACGATAACCAGGGAAAATACCCCTTGTTTTTTGTGAACGGTTGTAATGCAGGTAACTTCTTTACGTATAATGTGAACCGGCTTGTGGCAAACGAAACTCTTTCCGAAAAATTCAACCTGGCCAAACAGCGCGGTACCATTGCATTTGTTGCGAGTACGCACTTCGGTATAGTGAATTACCTCAACATTTACCTGATGAAGCTGTACCAGAGTATGGCTGGCGATGCTTTTGGCAAAACGCTGGGAGAATTGCAGCGGACAGCTTTGGGAAAAATGATCCAGACTACCGGCGTATTCGATTATTATTCACGCCTGCATGCCGAACAGATCACACTGCACGGCGATCCTGCTATTAAACTGAATGTACAGCCGCAACCGGATTATGTGGTAGAAGAATCTTCCATCAGGATAGAACCAACCTTTATTTCAGTTGCCGAAGAACACTTCAGGTTGCGCGTAAGGCTGACCAATCTTGGCAAGGCAATCAACGATAGCATTACAGTGGAAATCAAGCGGCAATATCCCGATGGCAGTTCCGAAACAATTTATCATGAGCGAATGCCAGGTGTGCGCTTTGAAGATTCAGTAGTACTGAATGTGCCTGTACTAAGCCTGCGCGACAAAGGCCAGAACCGGATTTCCGTTATGGTGGATGCCGACATGGAAATAGATGAAATATCGGAAAGCAACAATTACGCGTACCGGGATTTTGTTATCTACGAAGATGAAGCACGGCCGGCTTTCCCCTATAACTATTCCATTGAAGGAACAGGCCCGCAGAAATTTTATGCTTCTACCGCCAATCCGCTGAGTACAACGAGGAAATATGTGATGGAAATTGACACCACAAAAATGTTCAATTCCTCACTGAAGCGGTCAGCCACTACTACGTCCGCAGGTGGTGTTATCGAGTTCGACCCGGATAACATCACGTATATCGACAGTACGGTATATTACTGGCGCGTTTCGCCGGTGCCTACGGATGGTGGAGAATATTTGTGGAATTATGCTTCTTTCCTGTACGCAAACGGGCCCACTACCGGCTTCAACAAATCCGACTTTTACCAGTTCCCTGAGGTAAAACATGACAAGATATTCATGGATTCCGCCACAAGGACCTGGCAATTCACTACATCTCCGAATGAAGTGTATGTGCGCAACGGCGTATTCTCTACAGCCGCCAGCCAGTCGAAGGACTTCCTGATTGCCGTAAACGGGGCAGATAAGTCGGAAAGCGTGTGCGGTACTTCCGGAATTTTTGTGAACGTGCTCGACTCCTCATCACTTACGCTCTGGTACAACAACAACTCCAACGAGCCGGGGCGGTATGGCAGTGATGTGGTGTGCGGCCCCAACAGGCGCTGGACTTTCCAGTATAATTTTACAAAGTCCGATGCCGATACGGCAAAAAGACGTAAACTGATAGAGTTCCTCGATCTGATACCATCCGGACATTTTGTGATTGTAAGAAATATCTGGCATCATAACGGTCAGAATATGTACGGGCCGGAATGGCAGCGGGATACCCAGTTCTTTGGTACCAATAATTCCATTTATCACCGGTTGTTGCAGCATGGCTTTACCGGTGTAGATTCAATGTATCGCAACCGTTCGTTTATTTTCATTTTCCAGAAAGACAGACCGGAAAAATTCACCCCGCAATGGGTTGTAAGTAACGATATCTATGACCGTATTTCGTTATCGGTCAAGGTTGACCTGGTTGATACCGTAGCACATATCAATTCACCGCTGTTCGGGCCCGCGCAAGCATGGAAGCATGTGTTGTGGGACGGTGAACCACTGGAAAACCCCGAAAACGATTCTTACGAAGTAAATGTAATAGGCGTAGATACGGCCAATCAGCATACGGTGTTGTATACCCTCGACAAGTACACCCGTTCGCTGGACATTTCATCAGTAGACCCGTCGGTATATCCTTACATCATGCTGCAGATGCGGAATGCCGACTCGGTAACGCTAACGCCCTACCAGTTGAAATACTGGCGTGTGTACTATGACCCAAGACCGGAAGGCGCATTGGCGCCCAATCTCTACTTTTCATTGAAAGATACGCTCGATGTGGGCGAAGACCTGCATGGCGCCATTGCGTTCAAAAATATCAGCAACATTCCGTTTGACAGTATTGCCGTAAAAGTGACCGTACTGGACAGGAACAATGTGTTGCACGACATTCCCGTGCCCAAACAAAAGCCATTGGTAAGCGGCGATACGGTGGTGGTAAGATTTACCATCAATACGACAGACTTCCCGGGCAACAATGTGCTCTTCGTGGACGTGAACCCAGACAATCAACAACCCGAGCAATACCGGTTCAATAATTTCCTCTATCGTGATTTTTATGCGCGGGAAGACAAGGTGAGCCCGCTCCTCGATGTCACATTCGACGGGCGTCGCATATTGAACAGGGATATTGTATCGGCAAGGCCACATATCCAGATAAAACTGAAAGATGAAGCCAGGTACCTGTTGCTGAACGATACTTCCCTGGTAAAAGTGCAGATCAAAGACCCGCGTGGTAATATACGCACGTACAATTTTGACGGAGATACGCTGCGGTTCACCCCCGCCACAAGCGGCGATGACAATACTGCCACGATAGATTTCAACCCGGCATTCCTTAACCAGGAGTACCCGGAAGGGGACGAGTATGAACTCATCGTGTTGGGTAAAGACAGAAGCAATAACAGGTCAGGAGATGTGGAATATCGTGTGTCCTTCCGCGTAATTGCGAAACCTATGATCTCTAACCTGCTCAACTATCCGAACCCGTTCACTACGTCAACGGCATTTGTATTTACCATTACCGGTAGTGAAATACCGCAGAACATCAAGATCCAGATATTGACAGTTACCGGCAAGATTGTTCGTGAAATCACGAAAGAGGAGCTGGGCCCGCTGCATATCGGCAGAAATATTACGGAGTTCAAATGGGATGGTACGGACCAGTACGGGCAAAGACTGGCCAACGGTGTGTATCTCTACCGGGTGGTAACCACCATGAACGGAAAGCCCATGGAGAAATACCGGGCCGAGGGCGACAATACTGACCAGTACTTCACCAACGGCTATGGAAAAATGTACCTGATGCGATAAGACCGGCACGATATAAATAAGTAAGGCTGCCTCACAACAGGCAGCCTTTATATTAATTAAACAAAGGAAAAGGCAACATTGAATCAAACGCAAATTTGCTAAACCGGAACAAACTGCGCAAGAACAAATTTCCGGCATTATAAAATTTACCCGTATGCGGGTATTGCAACGTAGAAAAAAAAGATATAATTTAGCCGCCTGAAACGACCTAAGTTTTTATCTTTCAATCCTTTTTGCAATTTTTTTGCCGGAAAAACCACGTAACACTATTGGCGTAGCCTCCAAACCCAAATTGAAAAAAGTAAATGACAATTTTAGGTATTTCGGCATTCTACCACGATTCTGCAGCTGCTATTATCCAGGATGGGGAAGTGATTGCTGCAGCGCAGGAAGAAAGGTTTACCCGAAAAAAACATGATCCCTCCTTCCCGGTAAACGCAACCAGGTTTTGCCTCGAATATGCAGGCCGCTCCATTAACGATGTTGATGCGGTGGTGTTTTACGATAAACCGCTGTTGAAATTCGAGCGGTTGCTGGAAACTTATTATGCCTTTGCGCCCAAAGGATTGACATCGTTCATGATGTCGATGCCGGTGTGGGTAAAGGAAAAGCTGTTTCTGAAAAAACTGATCTGGGATGCATTGGACACAGTGGAGAAAGTAGACAGGAAAAAAGTAAAACTGCTTTTCCCCGAACACCATCTTTCCCATGCGGCCAGTGCGTTTTATCCTTCTCCCTATGAGCGTGCCGCCATCCTTACCATCGACGGGGTAGGGGAATGGGCAACCGCTTCCATATGCCTGGGAGAAGGCAACAAGATTACTATTCTCAAAGAACTTGATTTCCCCCATTCACTCGGGCTTTTATATTCTGCCTTTACATACTATTGTGGTTTCAAAGTCAACTCCGGCGAGTATAAGCTGATGGGCCTGGCGCCTTACGGCAATCACGGTTCCGAGCAAGTGAAAAAGTACAAGCAGATCATTCTCGACAAACTGATTGACCTGAAGGATGATGGTTCTGTATTCCTGAACCAGGAATATTTCAATTATGCCACCGGGCTCCGCATGGTATACGATCATAAATGGGAAGCGTTGTTTGGTTTCCCGCGGAGAAAATCCGAATCATTGCTGGAGCAACATCATTGCGACCTGGCGCTGGCTATCCAGGAAGTAACAGAACAGGCAGTGCTGAACCTGGCCCGTGAAGCAAAAAAGCTTACCAATGCCGACTATCTCTGTATGGCCGGCGGTGTGGCGCTGAACTGTGTGGCCAATGGTAAGCTGGACGATGCAAAGATTTTCAAACAGCTGTTCATTCAGCCAGCTGCCGGCGACGCCGGCGGTGCGTTGGGCGCTGCCTATGCGGCCTGGCACATCTACTTCGGTGCCGAGAGAAAACCCGACCCTTCTAAAATGGACCAGCTGAAAGGTTCGTACCTCGGTACAGAACACAGCGATGCAGACGTTCAGCAGGTGGCGCGCAAATACCGTGCTCCCTTTGAATACTTCCAGGACGAAGATGCATTGCTGGATAAAGTGGCGGCACTAATCGCCGATGGCAATGTAATCGGCTGGCACCAGGGAAGAATGGAATTTGGGCCGAGAGCATTGGGCGCACGCAGCATTATTGCCGATGCGCGGAATCCTGAAATGCAGAAAAAGCTGAACCTGAAAATCAAATACCGCGAAGGTTTCAGGCCATTTGCGCCGGTGGTGCCAGCAGAAGATGTGTCGGAATATTTCGAGCACGAAGGCATTTCACCGTATATGCTGATTGTAAAACCCGTGAAGAAGAGCCGCCAGATACCTTATCCCGCCAACTTTCAAGGTAAGAACCTGCTGGATAAACTGTATTTCCTGCGCAGCGATATACCTGCCATTACACACATCGACTATTCTGCACGTTTGCAAACAGTACATAAAGAAACCAACCCGAGGTTCTGGAAATTGTTGAATGCCTTCAAAAAACGCACCGGGTACTCGGTAATGGTTAATACCAGCTTCAATGTACGCGGTGAACCTATCGTAAATACGCCCGAAGATTCGTATCGCTGCTTTATGCGTACTGATATGGATTATCTCGTTATAGGCAATTTCATTTTTGATAAGAAGAGTCAACCCGAATGGAAGGAAAAAGACGATTGGCGAAGTGAGTTTACGCTGGATTAATCTTCCGGCACAGCAATTACATTTTCTATCCAACCAAAAAAGCGTTTTATGGAATTCTTAAGAGATTTGTTTTCGTTTGTGCGTGCCCGTAAGAAATGGTGGCTGATGCCGCTGATCATCATCCTGTTGCTGATCGGTGTATTGATTATTCTCGGCGGAACCTCGCTCGCTCCTTTTATTTACACGTTATTCTAAAATATTATGAACAGAGTAAAAGTTCTGGAGACCATACTGGTATTGGTATTGGCCCTGGGGGTAGTGTATTGGTGGTTTGCAAGAACCCCCTGGTTGTTGCTGGCAGCCGGCATTATTGGCATGATTGGCCTGTTTATTCCGGCTCTGGCCGACAAGGTCCATTGGGCCTGGATGAAACTGGCAGAAGGGCTGGGGTACGTGATGAGCAAGGTAATTCTCACCATTGTATTTGTAGTGTTCCTGGTACCCGTATCATTGCTTGCGCGCCTGTTTCGTAAAAAAACAGTACAGATGAGCAGGGAAAGCAGCAGCTATTTCAAGGAACGAAACTATACCTATACCAGGGAGAGTCTCGAAAACGTGTGGTAAGCCGGTATAGCTCCCACTCCCAACCTTTGCGTTATGGCCAAAAGAATTGTACAACGCCTGTTTCTAACGATTATACTGGTGCTGGTTATCCAGATTATAAGAGTGATTCTCGACAAATCTTCGCCGGTAACCATACTCTGGCATCAAAGCCTGCTGGGAATGGTGCGTAACCTGGTGATCATCTGGTTCTTGCTGGCGCTGGTGCTCGACATTATTTTCAGGAAGCGTACCAACGTAAAGCGCACTGGTTTGCTGGCAGTGGGCATTATGGCAGCGATCATTACCATTGGAGAACTGTTTGCGGCATCGTGGATAAACAACCCGCAGCGCATTCCCGCATGGTTTTTGACCGGATATCGCCAGTTATACGCGCATCATTATACCAACTTTATCCAGATCATTCCCGAATGCAGTGAATATGACTCCGCCTTTTTTTATAACCTGAAGCCGGACAACTCCTGCACTTTTTCCAACGTAGAGTTTTCCAACGTATTTACCACCAACAAGGCAGGTATGCGTGATGACGACTCTTCGCTGGTAGCGCCGGATATTATTTGCCTGGGCGATTCATATATGATGGGATGGGGCGTAGACCAGCATGAATCCATTCCGTCACAGCTGGAAAAAATGAGCGGAAAAAAAGTACTGAATGCAGGTATGTCGTCTTTCGGTACAGCCCGCGAAATCAAACGCCTTCATACGCTTGATACATCGGGGCTTCAATACCTGGTGATACAGTATTGCGGCAACGACAATGAAGAAAACAAGGCCTGGGCCGATAACCATGGGATACTCCCTATTTCGTCACGGTCATCGTATGATTCGCTCAGGGACAAGAATGAATGGAACAAAAAATATTTTCCAGGCAAATACTTTACCATTTCCACCACTTACCTGTTGAAGGAAAAAATCAAGGCCATGCTTGGCAAGCCGCCAGCCGTTATCGGCCTGCAACCGGAATATCCCCGTGATGCCAAAAACTTCCTCGACATTCTGAAAACTGCGCCGGTTGATTTTTCCAAAACAAAAGTGATTGTTTTTGAAACCATGGACCTCGCAGCCATCAACGACACTTTTATCAATGAAGTGAACAAATTGCTGGAGCAGCCGGAGTACAAAAACCATTTTGCAGGCAATGTGCAAACGATCAGCCTGGCAGGCCTGTTGCAGGAAGAGGACTACTATATTGTTGACGGCCATTTGCGGGCTTCCGGTCATCAGAAAATTGCAGCTGCAATATTGAAACACCTCAATTAGTACCTTCGGCTGCGGAAGATTGTCCCTGGTGCTGGAACAGCCGGCTCACAAGCGGCAATGACAATAAGAACAGCCAGGGGGCAATAGCCATAAAAAAACGGTTGTGCCAGTCATCGCAGGTAAGCATAACCGATGCCCAGGTGATCAGCACCACACCCGCTATATACAGCAGTTGCAACGGCAATCTTCTTACCCAGTGCTTCATTCCTGCCAATACCAGTACATATACCGGGTAAAACATCAGCACCAGCAATGCATTGTGGGCGCCGCTATAATACGATCGTATTAGTCCAAAGAATGCAAGGCTTCTCTCCCAGGCCAGCCGGGCAAACTGGGAAAAATTGTGTGTAAGGTAATAGAGCAGTCCATATACCGAATTTGGATTTTCCGCGGTGTGGATGGTCACGGGGGTGGCAACGGTGGGCACCCCGCAGATGATCTGTTCATACCGGTAGGGCAGCATGAAATCGAATTCTCCGCCACTGCCCAGTGCCAGGTTCAGGAAAAACAGGAATACTACCGCTGCTGCTGTAGTAATGACCAGTTTGGTGCGCTGTTTCAGCATGTTGAAAAAACGGAAAAACAAATACAGCAGGGCAGGGGGAACAAACAATATTCCGGTAGGTCTCGTTACGGAAATAATGGCGAGCGCTGCAATGATAATTACAATGTTTCTGAATGTTAGCCTGCTTATTTGCAACAGAAAAGCTGAAAACAATATGGTAAAACTATAATACAGCGATTCTGTATACAAATGGGTATTAAAGCGCTGCATCGGGTAATTCAGTATCAGCAGTAGGGTGGCGGCCAGCGCGGCATTTTTATGAAACCAGTTGCCTGTCAGGCGGTAAAAGGCACGTACGGCCAGCAGGTTGAAAAGCAGTTGCACGGCAATAACGCCGTAATAACCGGCGCCCATACTGGTGGAAGCGCTGATCAGCAGTATTTGTGTAGCATAGAGCCAGAAATTGGGAGTGGTTACCGAACCGGTGGCCAGGAGTTGTTGTGACTGGTAAATGTATTTTTCGCTCTCTCCATCCAGCACGATCCCGGTTTGCCATAAATAGCAACCATTTGCTGCAGCCCAACAACACAGGATGTACAGGTGGTGACGATGCGCCGGAAACCATTTGTCGATCCGATTCATGGGAGAGCATTATTTGGGCCCAATATACTTAATGGCATATAAAACCCGGCATGCAGGACATAGAAATAACTAACTACTTTGGGGTTGAATAGCCCGGAATTTGTTATAACTGTGCCCGGCAGATTTTAGTGAGCGCGACGTTGTGCATAGGATTGTTTACAGCGCTATCATTTACTTCATCTATATGGAGCAGGATGCTCATGCTATTGCCGGAAGCGATCAATCGGACCCGGAGAATCTGCCATCAGGATGAATAAGCCGGTTTAGTATGAAGCGCAAAATGTATTTTTCTCTGAGGAGAAATGCATGGTTTATCAGGATGCGATTAAAACGATGCCCGGTAATTCCTCCTCAGGAAGTATAAGCCCGTGTTTGCATAAAACGCAAAATATACTTTCCCACCAGGTCAAATTCAAGGTTTACCGCCGTACCGGCAGTGATATGTTTGAGATTCGTATGTTCAAGGGTGTAAGGTATGATGGCAACCGAGAACTCGTCGCGGCCCACGTCAAAAACGGTAAGACTGATCCCGTCCAGGCAAATGGAACCTTTTTCAACAACGAGCGAAGCAAATTGGGCGGGAAAGCGGAAGCGGCATACAAAACCGCCGTTTTCCCTGTTTATGGCTATACAGGTACCGGTTGCGTCAACATGGCCCTGTACGATATGACCATCGAGCCGGCCATTGAGCGCCATGCATCGTTCCAGGTTAACGACCTGCCCTTGTTTCCACTGGCCCAGGGTGGTTTTGGCCAGTGTTTCAGGAATGGCGGTCACGCGGTGGCGATCGGGTAATACATCTTCTACGGTGAGGCACACGCCGTTATGCGATACGCTCTGGTCTATCTTTAATTCCGCCGAAATAGGGCTACTGACCCAGAAACTGGTATTGCCATTCAGCGTTGATACGGCCGTGACCGTTCCTGTTGTTTCTACAATTCCTGTAAACATGGGGCAAAATTCGACTTTTTGGGCCATGTTTTCATTTTTCAGATTTTCATGTTATATTTGCAGTCCTAAAAAAAATACCAAAGGAGGTATCAAAGCATGCTGATTATAGACTCAAAAGATTGCGAGAATATTGACAAGGCCCTCAAGAAATACAAGAAAAAATTTGAGAAGGCCAAGATATTGTTGCAATTAAGAGAGCGCCAGGCGTACACCAAACCATCTGTGAAGCGCAGAAATGAAATTTTGCGCGCTGTGTACAAGCAGAAAGTCGCCAGCGGCCAGATTGAGCCTTGATGATTCATCTCATAATTAATTTTTCGAAAAAGGCTAATCACATTAGCCTTTTTTTATTTGCCTATTACCCTGATCCGCCCGTTTGTACGACGGCTTTGGGCCGCAACGGATAAGAAACTATATTACACCATGCAATTGGTTCAAAGGCTTAAGGCATTTCCCTTTCATGTTGCGGGCGTTATCCTTTTCTTCATATCCCATGGTTATACAGAATACATCGGCCTGATCCCGTTGGGCGACATGCTGGTGTACTTTGTTGTAAACCTGGCCATCTTTTCATTGTTCCTGTGGTTTTTTTATAAAAAACTCAAATCCATCATCAAGGCAGGTGTTCTCACTACGCTGATCATTGCCTGCTATCTCTTTTACGGGGCTGTACAAGACACGCTGCAGGCAACACCATATTTGTCGTGGCTGTCCAGGTACCGCTATTTGGTGCCCGGAATGGTGATTGCACTGGTACTGCTGTACAGGTATATGCGGCGGTCGTCCGGCAAATTTCATACACTTAACCTGTATCTCAATCTGCTCTTCATACTGTTCATAGCTTTTGACCTGGCAGTGATTGGCAGGGGGATGCTGACCCAACGCACAGCATATGAGGAACAGGCCGAAGTAATGAGGGATTTCCATATCCGGGATAGTATTTGTAAACCGGATATTTACCTGGTAGTAATGGATGAATACAGCGGCTCCGGCGCTTTGCAAAAGTATTTTAACTACAACAACGGCTGGTTCGAGTCATTTTTTCGTGAGCAGGGTTTCTGGCTTCCATCCTATTCATTTACCAACTATTCCAGCACCGCGCTGGTGATGGCGTCTGTGCTGAACATGCGTTATATGGAATGGTACATAGGCAATGGCGATGTAACCGTGCAGGACCGTTCCAGGGCCGCTGAGTATATTGCCAACAGTGAAGTAGCCGCCTTTCTCCAGGCCAACGGTTACAAGATTTATAATCATTCCGTGTTTGATGTAAATGGCCTTCCTTCACGTTTTGAAACCGGGTTGATGCCGTTTAAAATCAAAATGATTACTTCCAAAACCCTCTTCAGGCGAATGAAAAGAGACCTCCAGTGGCAGGTTGCTTTACGACTAGGAAAAAAAATTACCTGGTTTGCGGATAACAGGCAGGAGGCATTCAGGAAGGGCAACCAGCACATGCTTGCCCTTACCCGGGAGGTGTTGGAACAAGACGAACCCCAACCCAAATTTGTGTATACACACCTGATGATGCCGCACGACCCTTTCATCTGCGACAGTACCGGCAAGAATTTTCCTGTGAACTATTACCTGGCCAAACCTTCCTACACTGAGCAGGAATATAAGGACGCATACCTGCAGTACCTCGTTTATACAAGTAAAGTGGTGACTTCATTTGTCCGGAGCATCATGGAAAAAACGCAGGGGAAAGCTGTTGTTATAGTGATGAGCGATCATGGATTGCGCGAGCTGAATGTCCCGGGCGACAGGAGGCCCTGGCTCAATACATTTAATGCGGTATACCTTCCGGTCAGGAACTACGCAGGTTTTCGCGATACCATCAGTACTGTAAATCAGTTCAGGCTTGTATTCAATTCCCTGTTCGATTTGCAACTGCCATTGCTGAAGGATAGTTGTGTGGTGCAATAACCGGCTGATTATTCGTAAATTGGGTTATATTCATTTCCTATGTCGCTACAAGACCATGCAGGCATTCGTGCGTTTATTGAATATCTCAGGTTCGAAAAACGTTTTTCGAAGCACACGATAATAAGTTATGAAACTGATCTGTGCCAGTTTTTTGGCTTCCTGCAGGAGCAATTGGGTGTGGACACTGTAGCGCCGGCTGCCATATCTGCCGGGTTGGTCCGGACCTGGCTGGCATCGCTGAAGGAGGAAAAATATTCAGCAAAATCCATCAACCGGAAAATCTCTTCCCTTAAATCGTTTTTCAAATTTTGCCTTCGTACGGGAGCACTGGAGAAGTCGCCGGTGGCCTTCATTTCCGCTCTATCCATTCCCAAACGGCTTCCTTCTTACGTGGAAAAAAAAGATACCGACACATTGTTTCGCCATGTAGAATTTCCTGACGACTGGACGGGTAAAACAGAGCGGTTGCTGCTGGAAATTTTTTATCAAACCGGTATTCGGTTATCTGAACTGGTTGGTTTGAGGGAAAATCATGTGTCGGTGGGCGCGCAGCAGGGGAGGAACCAGATCAAGGTAATTGGTAAAGGGAATAAGGAACGAGTGATTCCTGTTGGTGCGGAACTGTCGGCGATGATCGCATCCTATAAAGAGGAAAAGCGAACAACATTTGAACAGCCCGACACTACATTTTTGCTGGTGAACGCCAAAGGAAAAAAGTTATATGCGCGGTATGTGTATCGTGTTGTTCAGAAATATCTCACCGCGGTAACAACGATAGAGAAAAGAAGTCCGCACGTGTTGCGGCATACCTTTGCAACGCATCTTACCAACAATGGCGCCGACCTGTATGCCGTGAAAGAATTGCTGGGGCATTCCAGTCTGGCGGCCACCCAGATCTATACGCACACCACCATTGAGAAGCTAAAGGATGTATACAAAAATGCGCATCCAAAAGCGTGAAAATCTTCGCGATATGCTTGGTAATTTTCCAATTGTTTTATTTGGAAATCCCCCCTTCCTGGCTTATCTTCAGGATATCAAAATCACGCCTATGTAGCAATAAATTTTCCCCCCGAACAGGCCCTTCAGGAACGGGCCGTGAACCAAGTTCTTTCTTTATTGTTCACAGTTAAAAATGCGATTGTTATGAACGTTAACATCCAGACCGTGCGGTTTACTGCAGATGGAAAGCTTATAGACTTCGTTAAACGGAAACTTGAGAAACTTAACACCTTCCACGACCGCATCATCAAGATAGATGTGTATTTAAAACTGGACAATGTAGTACACACCATAAAGGATAAAATCGCAGAAATCAGGGTTCAGGTGCCGCGTCACCAGTTTTTTGTAAAAGCTTCTTCCAAATCCTTCGAGGAATCTTTCGACAATGCACTGGACTCTCTGGTGAATCAGATCAAAAAGAAAAAAGAAAAACAAGCAGCCTGATCTAACACCAGCATCACGATACTGAAACAGCAGTCTTTCCTGAAGGCTGCTGTTTTTTTGTTTGTCGGGATGCTTACATCACCGGTAAGCTGCTTACCTGAGGACTGCTGTTGGGGATTTCGATTTGCGCCGGGCATATATCGAAGCAATAACAGCACCAATAAGCTGCTTCCTTCTTTGGCACATCCTCATACCATTTCATCCCCGCTGGCGCTATCGCTTGCCCACAATACGCAGCTGGTGCTTTGGCACATGCAGAAACTATCCCATCCCCCGCTGGCGGGGGCGCCAGCACGATCTTGCATTGGCAATACTCAAGCCTTCCCCACCCATTTCACCACACGCATACAAGCCATTGAAAACAAAGAAAAATTTCCAGACCAAAATTTTAGAATTTAACAAATTCAATTACCTTTGCCTTCCCCAAAAAAAGCGTAGATACGTGTGCATTTGCGGGAAGCTCTTTACAATCCTGAGTTTCAATTGATTTTTCTTCCATAAATACAGAAAAATTATTGTTACCGGAATGGAAAAGCCAGAGTAGCTCAGCTGGTAGAGCAGCTGATTTGTAATCAGCTGGTCGGGGGTTCGAGTCCCTTCTCTGGCTCAACAGGAAATGCGAATATTGAAGTAACGAACCGGGAATACTATTAACTTCGCGCTTCGTTTTACGCGCATTACTGATAATTATTTGGAGGGCAGGTTCCAGAGCGGCCAAATGGGGCGGACTGTAAATCCGCTGTCTTTCGACTTCAGTGGTTCGAATCCACTCCTGCCCACAACGCCCGCCACAGTGCGGTCAGGTAAAACAGCAATGTTTTACCCAAGTTCTTTTAAAGGTCACCAACCGCCATGCTTACGGAGTTGGCGGTTACACCGCCTTCGCCAGGGCTTCGGTGATTACAAGCGGAAGTAGCTCAGTTGGTAGAGCGACAGCCTTCCAAGCTGTAGGTCGCGGGTTCGAGCCTCGTCTTCCGCTCCAGAGGAGCGACAGCCTTCCCGGTATTGGTTTCAACAAGGCCTGCCGCAGATGGTCCTTCGCCCGAATTCTGAGTAAGTCTGAAAAGTCAACCAGGGTCAACCGTCACTTGCTCGTTTGGCTTTATGGCCACTGACTTCAATGACAGAATCAAGCCGTTGTAGCTCAGTGGTAGAGCACTTCCTTGGTAAGGAAGAGGTCGTGAGTTCAATTCTCATCAACGGCTCAGTAGTTATTTGGAAACAGTTTGATGGAATATGGCAGCTCAGTGGCAGCGCATCCCGACCCTGGTCGGGAAGGTCATGAGTTCAGTTCACATCAACGGCTCAATGGTATTCCGGTGGGCAAACAAATGATCAGGTGTATGTAGTCCGGTCAAAAACCGGCAAACTGAAGGGTATAATGGATCTGGGAATTCGTTTTTCAGATCGGAACCATAAAACAAAGTATATCCACAACTAAAAAAAGATAACGATGTCAAAAGAGACTTTCAAGAGGGATAAACCTCACGTTAACGTTGGTACCATTGGTCACATCGACCATGGCAAAACCACTCTGACAGCCGCTATAACAACCATCCTGTCTAAACAGGGTCTTGCTCAGGCCAAGAAATATGATGAAATTGACGCTGCACCCGAAGAAAAAGAGCGTGGTATCACTATCAATACAGCGCACGTGGAATATCAGACAGCGAACAGGCACTATGCGCACGTGGATTGCCCCGGTCACGCTGACTATGTAAAGAACATGATCACAGGTGCTGCCCAGATGGATGGAGCTATTTTAGTTGTGGCTGCTACCGACGGACCTATGCCGCAAACAAAAGAACACATCCTGCTGGCTCGCCAGGTAGGCGTTCCCCGCATGGTGGTTTTCATGAATAAAGTTGACCTGGTTGATGACCCCGAACTGTTGGAACTGGTGGAAATGGAAATCCGCGAGTTGCTTTCGTTCTATGGTTTCGACGGCGACAATACCCCCATCATCAAAGGTTCTGCTACCGGTGCACTGGCCGGTGAAGAAAAATGGGTGAAAGCAGTTGAAGAACTGATGGCTGCCGTTGACAGCTACATTCCGTTGCCTCCCCGTCCGGTTGACCAGCCGTTCCTCATGTCTGTTGAAGACGTGTTCTCCATCACTGGTCGTGGTACCGTTGCTACCGGCCGTATCGAGCGTGGTCGCGTTAAGGTAGGTGACCCGGTTGAAATCGTAGGTCTGATGGAAAAACCGCTCACTTCTACCGTAACCGGTGTGGAAATGTTCCGCAAACTGCTGGAAGAAGGTGAAGCTGGTGACAACGCAGGTCTGCTGCTCCGCGGTATTGAAAAGAAAGATATCCGTCGCGGTATGGTTATCGTAAAACCCGGCAGCATCACTCCGCACACCGAATTCAAAGGCGAGGTTTACGTACTAAGCAAAGAAGAAGGTGGCCGTCACACGCCGTTCTTCAACAAATATCGTCCTCAATTCTACTTCCGTACTACCGACGTGACCGGTGAAGTAGAATTACCGGCAGGTACTGAAATGGTGATGCCCGGCGACAACACCAGCCTTACTGTAAAGCTGATCGCCCCCATCGCTATGGAAAAAGGTCTGAAATTCGCTATCCGCGAAGGTGGCCGTACCGTAGGTGCAGGACAGGTAACCGAGATTATTAAATAAAGCCTATCTTTGCAATATTCTCAAAAGTCATTGGTCATAAGGTGATTTCCCGATTGGCCGGTGACTTTTGATTCTTAAAGCCGCAATTTGGTATGGAAACGCCCTAAAAAAGCAGCCAGCCAAACGGTATACGGGCATAGTTCAATGGTAGAATAGAGGTCTCCAAAACCTTTGATCCGGGTTCGAATCCTGGTGCCCGTGCGAAGAATTTCGGGAATTAGCAACAGGAAGTACAGCACGTGAACAGGCCTTGTGTTCAAATCCTGAAATCAGCAATCCAGAAATCTTGAAATTTTAGCAATGAACAAAGTAGCAACCTATTTCAGGGAATCTTACAAAGAACTGCTGGAAAAAGTTACCTGGCCCAACTGGGCGCAGTTGCAGCAGTCTACTGTAATCGTGCTGGTGGCAACGATAATCATTACCCTGGTGGTTTGGGCTATGGACCTGATTGCCCAGGCCGGTCTGACATTCATTTATGAATTTATTGCGTAGGGTTTGATTTGCGCGTTGTGCTTTGCTTTCAAATAACTTGTAAATGGAAAATCAAGTAACACAACAACAGGAAACCAAATGGTATGTGCTGCGGGTAGTAAGTGGTAAGGAACGCAAGGTAAAAGAATACCTTGACAAGGAAATTGCCCGTGGCGGATGGGGTAATGTGGTGAAGCAGGTGTTCCTGCCTGTGGAAAAAGTATATAAAGTTCAGAACGGCAAGAAAGTAATGCGGGAAAGAAACTACTATCCCGGTTACGTCATGATTGAAGTGCTGGAAAATAAATTGTCCGACGATCTGCGCGACGCTATCAAGAATACCACCAACGTCATTCATTTCCTCGGAAAAGACAATCCGATTGCCTTACGTAAGGCTGAGGTGAACAAAATGCTGGGCAAGATGGATGAAATGGCAGAAGCGGGTGGTGTAAGCATGAGCGAACCGTTTATTGTGGGTGAAACCATCAAAATCATCGAAGGACCGTTCAACGATTTCAACGGTATTATTGAAGAAGTGAATGATGAAAAGAAGAAACTGAAAGTTACCGTAAAGATCTTTGGTCGCTCCACACCGGTGGAGTTGAACTATATGCAGGTGGAGAAATTAAGCTGATCCATCAGATTATCTCATCATATTCTTTACAGGCCACAGTTATTTACTGTGGCTTTTTTGTTGACGAGAGCTTCTTTGTTGGCAGGAGCTTCCTGCTTCCATCTTCCGGCTTCCATCTTCCAGCTTCCGGCTTCCATCTTCCAGCTTCCGGCTTCCTGCTTCCATCTTCCTGCCTGTTGCCCTTTATAAACCTTCACTTATAGGCAAAAAAAAATCCCGCCGCTGGCGGGACGCGCAATACTTTCTGAA
>Ga0065720_1018909_pt1 | contig 58656 bp, 37 predicted proteins | sample Thericmetagenome_FD_59107 | JGI IMG/M metagenome (GOLD analysis project Ga0065720, IMG submission 59107) | Thermophilic microbial communities from the Joint Bioenergy Institute, California, USA of rice/straw/compost enrichment - eDNA_2 v2... | ecosystem: Engineered > Solid waste > Grass >... | reverse complement strand
GGGGGAGGGGGGAGGGGGGAGGAGTGGTGGTTATGTGCGGTAGAAGTGTGAAGTCGGTATAGGCGATTGAATGAGCATCAGGGTGAGTATACAAGAGGGAGCGTGTGCAAGTACAAGATGTGGCAACGGGAAACTATTGTGCAGCGGAGGGCGAAGTCTTGCAAGGGAACTTGAAGAAAGTGATTGCCAGGCGAATCGGGATGCCACTAGCTAGGTAGAAAATTTGGTGGGTGAGTTGAGAAAAACTTCAATGGCAGAGTGAGTGTGAGGGTATGAGTGGTTGACCACGAGATGGCAGATAGTCAGTCGTCTGCTTTGCTAACAAATAAACTGACGATGAAGGGGAGGGACACAGTCAAGTTTTCACATGAACAGACGAGTAAGAGACCATGTCCTTGACACCTAACACTGTGTATATCCATGCGAACTGTCCTGAGTTTTCAGGCTTATCGATCTCAGAGGGCAACAGCAGGGTCGGTAGTTTGCCTGTTGCCCATTGTATAAAGCTAGGAGTATGAAGACAGCTTGGGCGCAGGGAGCCAGATAGGATGAAAGGGGGGATATGGGATATGGGATATGGGATATGGGATATGACCAGGCCAGAGCGGAAGCACTTACTTGTGGATGACTTCATATAGCTCAAATGGCAGCAAATCCTCCTCGTCGTGCATGAGCAAATGATCGAGAGGAGGATGCACTGGGAACGGCTCGAATTCTTCAAACCCAGCCATACTTGATCAAGCGAACGTAGGGGTGAGTGACACTCATGGGCAGCTATGAACGAGGGTTAACAAGCCATTCGCTGAGAACACCTGGGAACTTCAAGATAGGGCGCTGTGAATTGTCTGGGCAGGCCTGTCGCGTACTGCCTGAGATTCGGCTCATGCCACACACAGTCTGTGCAAACGCAAGTCTGCTCATGGATTGCCGAAGCTGAAAAACGCTTGACGGGCGTAGCGTTCGCTTTCCGCAGAGTTACAACCGAGATGTGTTTGTCCTCGTGCGCGCGGTGTGTTGTCAATTGAGGGTTTGCAGCAGACCTGCCACTTTGGGCTTGTGAGATTCTGGATGTGGGAATCTGAATCTGAACGGGCAGCTCTTGGTTGGTGTCTGCGAACGGATGGTGTGCCTAGGTAAGGCGACAGGGTGCGCAGAACCAGAGCAAGACTACGGTGCTAAGAGGTGAAATAACGTGATCTGGTGATGGAGGATAGCTAGCGATGAGCAAGAGCAGGAGTCCAGCGCTCTTTAAAAGGAGCAGCAGCCTGGACAGCGCACAGCACGCGCACTGTGAGCCTTGGGGGGGGTTCTTGCCCAGCCAGCAGGCAATGGGATCTAGCTATTCCTTTGGCATGGGATTAGGATTTGTGTGCAAATGCAGGTTATTTCTGAGAGTCAAGAAAAAAAAAAGTAATAGCAAATAGGTCGCCCGCCACTCACCAAGCGGCTAAGGGCGGCCTTGGATTTCGCGCTGGTTGGTAAGAAACGCGGTAGTCAAAAAAATCCGGGAGCTGGTGCGAAGAAAGTGAGTGGTTGAGACCAACGGGCGGGTCAGCTGCTCAAACCATCCTCCAGCAGGCAAGCGATAGGGCTATAGAAGAGTCAACTAGCGGTGAAGTGGGTTCCCGAGCGTCATCGTACTTAATGAAGGATATTTGCCTACACAGTACCTACCTGATACTCTGTCCAACCATAAGGAATGTCCCTTTGCTGCATAGTCACCTATAGTCAGGTACAACTCGATATCCGTAAACTAGACACCATTCACAGCTGCCATCTGTAGTGTAGGCAGAGCTAACTCGCGCACACATATGCAGATGAGTAGGTTTCGGTAGATGGATGCATTTCTTAACAGTCCTATATTCTAATCACTACGAATGGTAGCTGAAATTCGTATGTAGTAGGCACATCGTTACCATAAACATAATAACACTGAGGACCGGCCCTACTCTTCATCCGACCCCGAGAGCGGACTGTCCTCATCGTACGTATCCTCAACTTCCTCTTCAGAGCTTGGAGAGGCATTTTTGCGCCTCCTCCTTCGCCGGGTTGTATTTGCTCTGCGCTTCGCAACTTTCTTACGAGTTGGCCGTGTACTCACGACCGATCTCTTGGGTGCCTTTTCGGGCTCAGGTTCCGGCTCCGGCTCTGGTGAAGGTTCACTTGCAACCGCTGGTGCAACCGCTTGCATTCCCTCTCCATGGTCAACTTCAAGCGCATCCCCGCCATCGTCGTCATCATCTTCATCGCCGCCAACAGGGAAAAATCCAGATCTCTGGTACGCCCTGTGTCCTCCGTCGTCGTCCTCTTCTTCCTCGCACCCTTCTGGCAAAAATCCGCCGGCCATCTCTTCATCCTCCGCAGTCCCGGCATTGTGCTCAGCGGCCTGCCCAAGTCCCCTTGACTTAGTATCGTCACGGCCAAAGACGTCCACATCCTCACCGACATCGCCATATTCCTGGCGAATTCTTTGGACAATCCGCATGCCCATAATGAATCTTCGCCACATCGAGAGCGCAGCTTTTCGACGCTTCTCATCCTCTTTCCTCTTTCTCTCCGCCTCGTCTCTAGCTAGCTCTTCCATTACCCTCTCATAATGCTCCTCGGCGATAACCACGCCCTGGATAACCGGCACAGCCATGCGGTGGCCAAATTCAAAGTCCACAACTGCCTCAGCGTAATCAATCCCCAGTCGTTTCGCCACGCGTAAGGCGCCGCGGTATGGCACATGCACCGCGCCCTTAGGGCACATGTGTTCCACAAACAGGTCGATGTTGCCATACTCGTTCTTGGGAATCTTGCCATCTTTGATCGGTGGCGGGATGATCCAATCGGTTTGATCGTAACTGTAAAGCGGCTGCAGCACCTTCTCCCCCGTGGCTGCCTCGGCCTCCGCGATTTCGCGCCGCCTGTTTGTGGTAGCCGCGCGGTACGGAACCCACTTCAGAGGTGTCACACCCGGTTTCGGCGCACGGCCTTGCTTATGCCACGTCTCCATGCTCTTGACTTGCACAACATCCTTTCGCAGGTAAACGGGCTCTTCCTGCACCGGACCGCTATTCTTGGACTTGCTGGTCCTGAACATCTTGACTGGCTTGGCGGTGGGGAGAAGAGCTTCTTCGCGCTTGAGATGGCGCTCGAGGACGTATTCTTTGGATTGTTTGTAATACTGAAGGGTTTCTTCTCCCTCTTTGACTTCCTTCTTCTCAGGGTTTGCTGGTTTGAGGTCAGTCGCGTCTTCTTCCTGGTCAACCTCTGTTATCGGATACCTCTCGGATCCCCTGGAATAACCCCTCATGACTTTCTTGAACCAGTCAACCTGATCGTAGCGCTTAATCTTGCCATAACGGTTATACACGGGGACCTTCTCTATGGGCAAACGCATGCCCTTGGTGCGGCCAGGAAGAATCTGGCGCTTGAGATATCGGACGGTCACATCTTTGGCCGTGCCATCTTGGGAGTATCCTACGACGTAAGCTATGACCTGCTTCGCCTTGTCGGCACGACTACCGCGGGGCTCAAATCCCTCAACAAGTTCTCTGTTGGTTGCGACCACGCCTTTGACAATCGGGTCGACTGGGAGGTACTTCTTTGTGACAGGTGACAACACCTCTGTCCAATAGTGAGGGTACTCCAGATCTGCATCGTAGACCTTCCCTTGTCTCTCGGGAGGAGGCGGTAAGTCAACCGCAAGCTCATCGTCGCTGTCCTCAAGATGAAGCTCGGAATCAGAGGTCTCTTCCAAGCGCGCTAGCCTGGAGCTACGCCTGGCGGGACGACCTTTTACCGGCTTTTTGCCTTTGGCCACGGCTTCTTCAAATTCGGTCTCCACTGAGTCGTTCTGAGAGGTTGCCCGGATAGGAACTGGGTCCCTCTCCGGGTCTGCTTCTTCCAGCTTTGTCCAACCGAACCCCAGGGGTTGAAGACTAGCAACAAGGCGGGCTTCAAGACCCAGAGCCCTCAAAAGAGCTGTAAACAGCTGTGCCCCAACGTCCCGACTGCCAGCACACTCTTGAGCGCACTGCCGAAACTCCTCCAAATTGCGGATGCGCTCGCCAAATTTCTCAGGGTTATGCGGTCCCTGTTTGAAGTCCTTGATCAAGAGATCCAATCTTTGGAGGGGCATGTATCCCCACTTCCGTAGCCCTGGGGCCGTGACACGGAACCGTTGTTTCCACCAGGCAGCGAGATACTTCATCAGCCTGAAGAGGGGGTCGCCATGGCTTATATCCACGGTACCCTGCTCCAGGCGGCGGGATGCTGAACTCCATTCCCGGGGCTGGCGTGCTGAGGCCCTGCCCGTTCCCTTTAGATCTGTTTTCGACCTCGTGCGCTTTGAAGGGGTCTCTTCTTCTGCCTCGAGGCCACTTTTCTTCCTCCACTTTTCCACTTCAGCCCACAATCTAGGGGGTAGGTGTGACAGCATGATCCCCTGAACAGTAGGGTCGCAGCACCAAGCGTTGCGAATTGCATTATGCCATAGCAGGAGCTGAACATGAATGCAATGGGCCGCCGTGCGCATCTTCCTCTCAGTCTTCGTCGGCCCTTTCTTGCCCAATGCTGCAGCCAACGAAATCCTCGTGTCCCGGACGAGGGTTAACTCAAGGTTTTCTTCAGAAACGGGGACGTCAGGGGCAGTTGCAACCTGAGGGGTCTCGACATCTTCGAATTCGATATCCTCGTCTTCGTCGTCATCATCCCCCTGGGAAGCAGTCTCCTCGACCTTCTGTCGTTTGGCAACCGGGACATCTTCAAAGTCCGCGTCAGACAGGGAAGTCAAGGAGCTCTCCTCATCTTCGCTCTCGTCCAGTCGTGTTGTGGACTCTCCGTTTCGTGTTGGATGCCGCGGAGTCAAAGCGGCATCGAGATCATCGAACAGAGTTGCGTTACGAGGCGGTGCTGTCAGCTTTTTGGATCTCGTTGACCTCCTCAACTGTCCTTTCGCTCCGGGTTCGGGCGCTTCCCCAGCGGCGGGGCTGTCATCCCGAAGCCGCTTGCGTGGGACAAATGGCGGCATGGTGTTGGTAGTTCAGTGGATATCCATCGCGCATTATGAGGGTAAAGCGGAATATGAACCTTTCAAGGATACTATCCTCGTCATGCAGGCGTTTAATCGGAGACCGGCGGGTGTGCTCCAATGGGGGGCGACAAGCGCGACTCGCGACAAGCGCGTCAATGACCCTAACCCTAAAGTTCTTGGTCACCGGATGATGCATGCCAAGACTCGATCAACAGCGAGGGAGACTCCACCGCGGCTGCCCCGCCACGCCGTAACTCCACGCCGGAACTGGCCAGGGACAGGCCAAAGTTCCAGATAGTTCGTGGGGCTTCCCGCAGGTACTCAAGACGATGAGAACACACCGCCTGCCTGCCAACTTCTCCGAGTACGTATGCTTTTGATCAGTCATTAGCAGAACACGTCGCAGTCGATTTTGCTTACGCAATCGGTGGCAGCCTGTCTTTCTTTCTTTCTTTCTTTCTTTCTTTGAAATACCGGTCGATCTTTAAAAGGCCAACTTCTCGAAGATAGGTACCTACCTATCCACCATACACCATGGCGCGATCCAACTCGGACGAAGCGACGTCCTACGTCAAGATGTCTCAGGCGGAACTCGACAGTCGAGGCACCGACGCCAGCCTTGTCGGGTCCCACTGCCAATACCCCCCTTGTAACCAACTAGATTTCCTTCCCTTCAGATGCCAGTCCTGCAACAAGGTCTTCTGCCTAGAGCACCGCACCGAAGATGGACACCAATGCACGAACAAGGGCGCCTGGGCCGAGCGCCGACGACAGGCCGAGCTGGCCCGACGCGGCGCCGGTGAGGGCAAGCGCATGCGCGACTTCATCTCCCAAAAGCCCTGCGCGCACGACGGCTGCAAGACGATCATCGGCACAAGTCTTGTCCCTGGCGTTCATTGCCAAGAGTGCAACCGTGACTATTGTATGAAACATCGACTAAAGGAAGACCACGACTGTGCCAAGAAGCCGCCAATAGGGGCCCGCGGTGCGAGTGCTGCCCAAGCGGCAGCAGTCGCTGAAGGGGCCAAGAGCGCGCTCGAGAGGTTGAAGCTCTGGAGTCAGGCGAAGAAAGAGAAGTTGGCATCGTTCGGGTCGTCATCGTCGTCCAAGGCGAAGGTCGAGCAGATGGTGGCTGTCAACAACCTGAAGAAAACAGCGAAGGGTGATGCGAAGATCCCGCCAGAGAAGAGGATATATCTTTATGTGGAGGCTGAGGCGACGACAGCGAAGGCGAAAGTACCGAAGGGGGAGTTCTTTTACAACCAGGATTGGGTGGTTGGCAAGATGCTAGATGCTGCTGCCAAGAGCTTACAGGTTCAGAATGTCAACAACCAGTCAGACAAAGAGGAGGATAGGTTGCGGGTGTTCCATGTTGAAGGCGGCCGACTGCTTGACTTCAATGAGAAGCTGGGTACGGCTGTGCAAAGCGGAAATACCGTGGTGCTGCTGAGGGGTGTTGGGCCGCCGCCGGAGCTGATCGATCTTTAAGGATTGATCAGACTTTGCTAGTTTTGTTTGATATACCATTGTTGCATAGCGTGGCATATCAAAAGAGATTCCTTTGGTTACCTTCAATGATAGCAGCTGGACATTTTGGTTTTCGGCTCTAGGCTCACAGAGTTAGGGATACCCGTTACAACAGCGCATATTTCTCTCTGATCATGTTCCGTCTTATTTATGGTTATGCCCCTCTCTACCTGAACGCCACTCAGGCACTTAATCGATAGAAGAATCTAAAAAAGACATATTCACACAAACCACGGCCAAAGTTCCCCAGTTTAATACAAGAACTGAGAGATATAGGATCCGGATACACAATCCCTTCTTCGTCCATCTAAGAGTCTTCATTCACTCTCTCTTTTCCTTCGGCCGCTCCGACAGCTGCTTCTCCCTGCCGATAAGCGGCGAGTTACCGACGGCCTCGTGCCCACCAAACTTCTCAAAAGCCTTGTGGAAGGTCCACTCGATAGCGTTCTCAACCGGCTTGTCGAAGATCTTAGGAAGGAAAGGGACCACAGACAATCCGAGACCAATTGGGACCCACGTCCTGACAGTGGCATTCTTGACATTCTTCATGGCGCGACCGCTGTATCGGACCACGCTGTGAATTGTGAACGCAGGAAGCCCCATACTGGCAATGCTCTGGAAGACACCCCGCTGCAGCATAACTGTCCGGTAGTCTTCCAAAGGAGGGACCTTCCCGGATGTTGCTGTGGGAGCAGGTGAAGAACCATTGGAGGTCACGTCCAAACCCAACATTTGCTGTTGTTGGGCTGTGAGCTCGAGATTCGGATTCAAGACGCGCTGGTTGTGCAGGTACGCCTTGTACCCTTCATAGCTGACGTCGCCGAGGATGTAAATCCATGACACGCCGTAGGCAGCACGAACAAGGTACGGATGGGCGACTGGACGAAATGACTCGCCTATGTCCGAAGTGTAGGCAACGTAACGATGGGCAGATAGGAGGATTGTCCTGAAGCGTGAAGCATATGCTGCGTATCGGACATTGGAATCTGTAGATGGCGGCGCGCTTATATATTGCAGACCGTAAGCATTTTGGTAAGAGGAATGAAGGGTGACGAAATGGATGTCAACATACTATCCCTCAACCAGTTCCTCGAAGAAAGTTTCATCTTTGACCGGCTTTCCGGCAGTATGAGGCTTGGATGAAACTTTCTGCCTGCTCTCATCATGAATAGCCGGCTTCACCTCAACTACCGAGCTTTCCGTCTGTGCAGGTTTGGGAGCATTATTCTGAGGAGTAGGAGGATCCGTAGGCTTGCTTGAACTGCCGCCCCAAGGCCACCACATTGTGACAGTTTATGAAGCGCGCTGAGTGATTTTGTGTGGTTGTAAAGAGTGTATACCGACTGTGCTGTGAGACGAGAAAGAGGGACCGAGCCAAGAGCCTGAGCGGGTTGATTCGCTGCAAGTTACTTGTAAAGTTTGGAAAAGACGGCAGACTTGTGAGTGATAAGAAATTGTGCAAGTCCCTTGAAACATCTCACTTCTTATAAATACTCCAGCGATTTCCGAAAGGATTAATGCTCAGCCCCTTTCTTATCGAGGAAGCTCATATGTAAGCCCCTCGCTGAACTCGTCGATCTCTTTCCTCGAACCTTAAGCCTCCCTGATGACGTCGGTCTCCACTGCTTGGCAAAAAAGTCTCCGGTCGGCACAGGAGCTGACGAGTCCCGATGTGCCGGGCGGCCGGACTTGCTTAGGTAAGCAGAGTGAGGCCTGGATCCAAGGGTCTTGGTGTTACCCCCTGGCCCCGGTAAATTCTCGGCTCCGGACGGAGCTTGAGCGAACCTCTTGAGACGTTTTCAACACCTGCTTGCGACATCGCGCGTCCCTTCAAGTGCTTTTTTGACAGAACTCCCATCGCATCCCCGCCAAGCTCGGCCTCGGTCCTAGACCTCTAATCAAAAATGGTCCAAAAGTACAACATCCTTGGCGCCCAGGTTGGGTCTCACTACGTAAGTTAGCGCCGTTGGAAAGCTGAGATTTTTTCTGCAACTGATAGCTGCCCCGCCTTGACGGTACGACGAGCCATTGACGGCGATATGCTAACTTCTGTGACTATAGCTGGCGATGGGCATTCTCGGCACCCTCTTCGGCACCGCCTATGCCTTCTCTGGCGGCAGCAAGAAGACTCCTGCCACTCCCCCGATCAACGCCTCCAGCTCCGACGAGGCCGACTTCATCAAGTGCGTTCCCCCTGATTTTGATATGTTCTAAGCTTGACGGCCCAATATCCCTTCCTCTAACACATTCACAGGAAGTTTATGGAGCAGGCCGAGGCGGAACAGAAGAAGTCGGAAGCAAAGCACTAAGCCAACCATTTGTGGACGCCAGGGTGGGCATTCGATGACACCTCTTGTTTTTGTACATATACGCGTTTCTCAATGGGAGCGGGAATTCCTGGTTTGTGATCTCCACAGATCATCTTGTGGATGATGATGCTCTGAGCATACGTACCTCGACCTCCTGGAGGTGTCTTAGCCGGTTCTGTTTAAGCACTTTTCGGCAGTTGTTGCTCGTTCATGCATCTGTGATAAAAATACCGGACCAAGCTGGGAACATCACCCCTTTTCAGACGGCTCATAAGGCGTCTTGAGCGAGATTTCCATCTGCAGAGTCGTCTGCTGCAATCTGAGCTTTGCTTAAAAAAATCTGTTGCAGATTGATACTCGTGCTTATGGCTTTCCAGCATTAAGCTCTCTCCAGAGTATCCGTGCACTAAGCAGTTCTCAACTCTAAGAGTGTTTACCTCAAGCTTGCTGCAGTTATCCTAATGGTAACAATGTGACGAAATGTAGGGGTTCTATCTCTGGATATATAAGTGCACTCCGTTAAACTCAAACGGATTTGAGGTTGAGCTAAATGGAACGAGCGTCGATGTGGGTCCAAGTTCACTGCTCTGTTGCTCCTAACATGGCTCCACCTGGCCGATGTCTAGCTTTGCCGTCTATAACGGGGCCGACTGAGGTAGAGGAGTTGGATAATTATGCGATATATGCTAAGCCTGAGGCACCCACATCCTTCTCTTCCTAAAGAAGCCCTTCTTCCTGCCAGTACAGCCTGCCCGTGCCATGCTCGAAGGAAAAGGAAGGTATTAAAAGTCATGCTAAGGACGGCCACAAGAACCAAATAACGGAAGTCAACCCTCGATATACTCAAAAAACAACAGGGCTTGAGCATCAGTACCATTGGTTGTACATGGATGACCAAAATGCATAGTAAATGTTTAACCATTATCATATTCTTGAACCAGTCTGTATGATTGCTAGCCAGACAGGGCTTTGCACGCTTGAAGAGAGGTACAGATTGAAACTACAGACAACGCAATGTAGATTTATTTACAGAGCGAAAAAAAAAAATCAATGTTCAGTGGACATTTGACGATGAACGGATGAATGCAACAGCCAGATGTTACGGTTTATTCGACTGCCATTACATGTGCATTTGCATTGCTGTTAAAGGAAGAGCTCAAGGAGGGTAGGTGTCTTCTGTGTGCCGCATTGATGCAAGTACGGACACATGATGGGTCTCACATTCATGTGATCGACCAATCATAATTGAAAATAACACTTACCCAGACCCACCAACCATTCTGTGTGGTTAAGAAAACTCCCCCGCTTCGAGGCCTTTCTTCGCTCCTTTCTCTGCGCTACCTCATTACAGCGATCACCATCTGCTGCCCACTGCTCCCCACCATCTTGACAGAGGCATATCCGATTATCTCGCACTCCTCACTAAAGCCCAACTCCTCGCAACCACCAAGCTATTATCACCAACCGGGTCTCCCGACCCGCCAAGAGCATCGACCCTCACTTCGCGCAACGCGCGACGCGCCAACACGAAATTCACAACTAGCCAGTCGTTGAGCGACGCCATCGCTGCGGCTCTCGTTGCCATGTCGGCCGAGCTCGCGCCCGAGGCCCAGCAGACCACAACTGCTACGCCTGCAAACCCAGCGCCGGCCAAGGAACGGCACTCGCTGACTCTGGACCAGCGACGCGCTTTGCGGCGATGGGCCAATTCCCAGCCGGTGCGACCCAGCCATAAGGCCTGCATCGAGTGGTTCCAGAACCAGTACAACCAAACCATCTCGCAGTCGACCGTGTCTCACTCACTGTCACCAAAGTATGCCCGACTTGACACTGACACGAGCCTGTCCGGGTCGCGTCTACGCTTTGGCAATTGGCCTGATGTCGAGAAGCTTGTTTTGCTGTGGCACCAGCAAATGGTAAACCAAGGCCGCCACCCATCCAATGAAGAGCTCGCCGAGAAGGCCAAGCAGATCTTCACTCAACTGCCGCGCTACAAGGACGAAACGCCCCCGGAGTTTTCCCCGGGCTGGATTCATCGCTTCAAGAAACGCTACGGCTTGCTAATTCGTCGCCAGCGCCGTCACGGCAGCGTAGTTAACCCGGGTGAGGACCTCAATTACCTCGCCGATGCCGTCCCGCGCTTCATGAACATAACCGCCGACATCTCCCCGGCAGCCATCCGTGAAACCGTCCAGCGCGTCATCGGCGTCGAGGCCAGCCTGACAACCTGTGCTCGCGTCCGCGACGAGATCATCCGCCGCATGGAGAACCCGCAGGTGCCGTCCACCCAGCAGCAGCCGAACGGCCCTCCCAGCACCAACGGCGACACCCCAATGTACAACCCCGAAGAAGACCCCGAAGTCGTCTTGCAGAACGCCCTGCGCGCCCTGCAACAAGAAGAAGCCGAAGCCGAAGCCCACGCGGCCGCAGTCCGTGAAGAGCGCGAGCGCGCCGAGCGTGGCCTTCCTCCCCTCGGTACCATCGCCGGCCAGACCTACGCTCAACAAGCTGCTGCGGCTGTTGGTGCCCTCAACGCCCCTCCTGTCACGGGCGCCAATACTGCTAGGCCCAACGTGGCCCCCACGACGGCCGCCGCGGCCGCGACCCCCGCTGCTGCTGCGACGGCTACTAGGTTCATTCCCGTTACGCCGCAGCCTGCGTCAACTGGCAGCGCGGCCACGGGTACCGAGGATCTCACCTTGACACCTATCCCTAGTGGTGCGCCGGTGTCGGCGACTGAGAGGCCTGTCCGGTGCCCGTTTTGTGTCAATCAGCGCATGCTGAGGACCATCAAGGAAGCCGTGGAGCATATGTCTACCCATGTGATTGTGTAAAGCGGCTTCTTGCCGGTTAGACTTCGTTTCTGATTCGTACTCCGTGGGAGTCTCGGTTTAATGGCGATGCAGATCATCTAAAGCTGCGTTGACCTCATCAACATAGCGTCATCCTTTTTCGCAACTGCATATTTGGGCGCTGCCATTTGGCTGGTTTCGATCTGCGGGCGCCGGCAAAACACATCAAGCGATTCGCAATCTGGGTTGAGGATCTTCAGGCCACAGCCAGGTTTTCATAAAGCTTTTAATTGGGTTTACTGGGGAAGGAATCGTCTGTTTTGTAACTTAGTGTTAGCATTTCTCTCCATCAGGCAACATTTGCCCAAGGTGATTTTCAAAGGCTGAGAGGGCTGGGAACATGATGGATGGAATAGGGAACGGCTGGGAGGTATGGATGTTGCATTTTGTTGTTGTACTTTTTTGACAATTTTTCTTTCTCTTCGGCGTTTGTCTTAGGAGGAAGCAAAACTTCGCAAATATACCAAGCGTTTTCCTGGAAGCCATCTTGACCGTACCACTTTCAAGTGCCAAGTTCTGACTGAAGGCTTGAGCAGTGTCCAAATCTCCAGCATATCCATGGTGCCTCACGACCCTGCTGTGGTCAACGATCCCTACGATGCATCAAATCAGGTCCTTTAAAAAGCTTAAAAGAACCGCTAAACCAGGCCGGGCTTCCCAAGCTGCCTCTACCGTCCTCCGCATCCGAAAACTGCTAACGGACCATCAAGCTATCGAACACTCGCCATCACAAAGAGAATGCAAGAGCAAACATAAACAACTCTGCCTCCCATTTTACATTCATTGGAGTCATTCAAGACATTCCCTCTTTCATGATCACTCCTCCTTCACACGCGGCCCGATCCAACCCTTCCTATGGTATCAATCATCCATCATCAGATCTGCCTGCGGTATCCATGAAGGGAACCTCGTTTGGAAACGACAACCCATGACAGCATCCCCCCAGCAAATCCAACATCGATGGCCATGCCACCAATCCACTGCATCGACAGAGCAACGCTATTTTGAGGGAAGCGGGGGATGATAAGAAACCTCTCCCTATGTACAGTGGCTTTAATCATCTCCCATCTCCCATCTTGTATTCTCCGTCTACGCCCGTTCCGGCATACACCCACAAAGACACAGCAAACAGAAAAGTAACCGCTCACCACATAGGGAGAGCAACTACATACAAAAATTTATAAAAAGAACCGCCTGAAGCATCCTACAAAGCACTGATCAAGCAGCTCCATGGGATGTCAGTTCCTTGGGGGACGTCCCCTCCCGCAGCTCCATGTAATCTCATCATCAGCCGGCCGTTTGTGACAAAAAAACCATTGATTCTCTTTAGCGTAGCATCAATAAAGTGAGAATTGCTCGGCTTAGACAGAAAAACTTCGGTCGCCCGGTACCAGAGAAACAAACAGAAGAGAGGAACCAAAGTCGGGTATACTTTGACGACAACGAGAGAGAACCCAAACCCAGAAGTCATAGAAAATGGAAACGAAACGTAATAGGGGAAAACGGGCGAAGAAAAAAAAAGAAACCCAAAATAACAAACCCAACTATATCCACCTCTCAGAACCTAAACTACCCTACTCAACATACAAAAGCAACTTCTCGTTTCGCGACAGCGCCACCTCCAAATCGTAGTCGCTCATCAGTGGTGGCTTGTCTCCCGTCGGCTCGTCCTTATACGACAGTTGAGGCTGCTCGCCAGGAGGGATCTTGAGACGCTCAACAATACGGTCGTAGAGTTGCCGGAAGGAAATATCCGATGGCACCTTAATGGCAATGAGTTCACCATTGTAGCTGAGCTTCACCTTCATCTGAGCACCTGGCTGTGGCTGAATACCCGCACCAGGCGATAGCGACGACTGTGACGGCTGAGATAGCGACGAGACCTGCCGCGACACGGACGGCTGCTGCCGAGACGTGTAGCTCGAGTAGCCGCTGCCATTGCTGTGGAGATTTTGCCTTGAAGACTGTCGGGATGCGGCATCTGCAGGAGACTCAGTCGACGATGGCCTGGATGCGCCGGACACACGATACTCTTCGCGGAGCACCTGCGGGTCGATTTCGATGTCGCCCTCTCTTGGCTGGAAGAACGTTCTGACCAGATCGCACCTTGAAATGTGCGGTGGCTGGGCCAGAAGGTTCTTAACATAGGCATCGAGGTTGTAACGCCGCCCTTCCGTAATCGCGTCGGTCACATAGTTGACGGGTCCGGGCATGTACGGGAGGGTTCGTTGCTGCTGACCAGTTGTGCCGGCTTCCACGGGAAATGCTGAGAGAAGCGCAATCTGGAAATCATAAAAGTCTTCGTAGTAGCGCGACAGCTCCCAAGCCCGGCCATCCTCCATCTCAACGACAACGATGAACCAGTACTTGTCTTCAGCGAAGCAGTACCGTGGGATAGTCGCAAACACGGGTGCCGGCAAGGGGTTTGCCTGAGAGCCTGTGTATCCTGCGGCTTGCGATGACTTCTGTTTGTCGCGATTAATTAGGATAGCTGACCAAAAAGCTGGATAGTTTTCCCCCGAATCAATACTTACCAGGGATGAGGTAGAGGAGTGACTCTGATGGCCATTGGATTGTCCAAGGCTCATACGCTCCATGCTCTGCTCAAGAGCACGCTGCTGTTGCTGTTGCTGTTGCTGCAGTTGTTGCTGTACTGGCTGTTTGCTGCTGTTCGACTCGAATTTACCCAGCGTGATGCTCGAGTTCTTATACTCGGCAGCCATGCGCTTCCATTCCTCCACCTTGGGGATTCCAGCCTTCCGTACAGCTTCTTGCGGGTTCTCAACCGGCTTATTGGTCACCATATCGCGAATCTCAACGAAGGAAACGGGAATCAGACCCGGGCCGCCGAGCCTGCCAATGGGCTTTGCCACGAACCACTCGGGGTTTGATTGCGCGATCACAATAATGGCCTCGCCAGCCTTCGCTTCGAGCTCGTCAGCCCTCTCGGCATGGAAGTCATACATGACTACGCCATAGACCATAGCACTGGCTTTCTTCTTCGCCGGGGCCGGAGCCGGTGGGGGGCTTGCTGCCGGAGCTTCGCCGTAGCCGGAATCATGGTCGGGGTGCTTGATGGAGCGGGCACTGTCCGGTTGTGACTGAGCGCTGTCGCGCTCGGTGCGGCCAAGAGCCTGGAAAAATGCAACGGGGACCAGACCTCGGGCATCCGGGAGCGCGGGGTTGCATGCCTCGTACCATTCGGGGTCGTTTTCTCGGCCGATGACATGGAAAAAATCGCCACGGGAGAAACTTAGCTCTCCCGGACCTTGCGCTTCATAATCGTAGAGAGCCCGAATAACCTGTTATTGTGAATCAAAATAAAATTAGCATCTCCTTCAACTCCAACTCCGACTCAGACTGGTCGTGACGCCGATGGTGGGGCCAGGAAGGGACGGAAATCGTAGGCCCATTGCCTGGACATCAGGCGTCCCAAAGCCTTGGAGGGGTGGAAATCATCGGCAGAAGCGGGCCTACATACCTTCTTGGGCGGGACAATCGCGAGTGCTGATTTTTGGGGAATGCTAATGTGCGGTTTCTCCTTCTCCCCCTTGATCGATCTTCGAATTGCCTTTAGAGCGCGCATTGTGGTTAGCAGGTCGGTTGATGCAGATGACGTCGTGCGCAGCCATCAACGATGGTTGCAGAGGCAGTGTAAAAGCCAGAAGAGGAAGTTGGGGGAAACAGCAGCAGGAATGGAACGGGTGTGGGAAAAGAAAGTAGGTGTGGCGGCAATACAAGATGAATATTTCACCTGGTCACTCCCTGGGAGGGCGATGTTGGACAAAACGTTGTGGGTTGTGGGCAGTTGTGCAGGGAAGCGCTAGGAACAGAAGCACCAGTGACCAAAAGTGTCTCCTGTGAACGGTCATGATTGGGAGGGACATGGCGGCATCCACGGATGGGCAGAATGACGTAGGTATTCCCGTACCTTCTTCATCTTGCTAGGTGCGGCAGGCCCTCAGGCGGCTGAGGGGAAACAAGCTGGCAATGACGGCGCGGCGAGAAGCCTAGAGGCGAAAAAACGAGAGGGTAGAGATGGGTGAGACGGGGTCAATTCGTCGATTCGGCCGATACGATCTCTTGTGCGTCACGCCGGCGCGATGCTGGCCAGTGATGGCTCTCGGGTGGCTCCGGATCAGTGTAACGATGCGAACTGCTATTCTGTTCTTCCGACTGTCGTCTGGCAGAAGGTGTAGGTAACTTCGATAGCAGGTTTTTCTCCTTTCTCTGGGAGTTTCCAGTTGTCAGGTGAGAGTGAGGTGTTGTCGTGGGATGGTCTCAGCGCCGACAGTGGGGTGCTCTGCGTCCGGCGACTGGATTGGGTCTTGTTCTTCAGCAGGCTTTTAAGGTCCAGGTCTGGCCTGCCGCGGGCAACTTGTCTCTGGCCACAAAGTGCGCTAATAAAAGGCGGCGCTGCTCTCGCTTTGGCGGTTGGCGGTTGCACACACACGACTACGAGAGTTACGAGTTGGGCGCTCACTCGGTCGCTGACGTCTCGAAAGCGGGAGGTTTGGCAGATGCTTGTTGATTGACCCTTTGCCGCGGGGGGGGTCGTGGGCTACTGAGTGGTGGATGGTGGCGCTGCTGCTACGGCCTTTGACCTTTTGTTGTGCGGAGAGTGTACTCGTTTACCGTCCGTGCAAGCGTGCCTTTCCACGTCGAACCTTGGCTTCAGCTTTGTTCAGCCGCAAGCTCTCCGACCGATTTCTCAACAATCTGTTGTCAGCAAAAACCGCACAGGAGAATCAAGTCTCGATGATCGCGGCCTGACTGCGGGATCGCGCAGAAGCGGGCGGGGAGAGGCAGCCCGGGAAAATCAAGACCGTTGTCGGTCTGCGCTCTGGTCAGTGCATGGATCACTCGCTGTGCGCAAGTCAACTTCTAACTAAAGGGGGAAAAGGGGAAACGAGGCGGTAAGATAAGCTGGGAGGGTTACGATAGGCTAGGGCCAACCCAGTGCTTGGTTTCACAAATTAATCTGAACGACTTGACCCCAACGACGGCTTTGTGTTGGTCGCTGAGAAGCGGGGGAGTCGCAGTCAAGGGTGATAGGGTCTTTGGCTCTGTTCCTCTTCCAGTTGGAACGGCCAATCCAAGAGGCCAATTCCAGAGCATAATATCACCAAAAGCTTTGCCTTAACCCCCGAAACTCCTGTTTGAGAACCACTTTCGACTAGTCCCTGATCATTTAGGCCTCCGTTAAACGCAAGTGGACTTTGTATGCTGCAGACTTCAAGGGAGAACGGCGGGGTGCAGGATCATGGTTTTCTCTGAGTGGTGGTGATGGCGTGTGAAGGTGGGGCTCTCGCGTACCTTGATGACTTCCCGCGGGTTTAGACCAACAGCCTACAGTACGCCCAGATATAAAGTACACAGTGTGGAGCTGGAAACCACCAGCGGAGCCAAGTCCCAGGACCCCATCCCGTTGATACTCATGCATTTAAGTATCGAGGTTTTCGAGAACACGCTCGGATAGCCACATGTCATCCACTGTTCGGTATACATGCAAAAGTCGTAATTCCTACGCAAGATTTATTAAGTCTTTTCCCTCATAGACATCGCGAAGAAAAAAGGCCCATTCCTCATACTTAGGGGAAAAGTAGGATTTCAATCCCCTGCTCATTCTTCTCAACCCTGGTATTTGAATTGAGGTGAGGCCTCTCCTCGAAACATAAGAGATTGTGAAGTTCTGAGCCGCATCTATCTCTCGAACAGAAGCGAAACGGCACACATGGTTGAAACTTGAACTAGCATCCCAAACCTAAGTACCTAGGTTCAGCTGACCTCTCGGTCTGATTCAGTCCTTCCAATATCTCAACCCCAGTAGTTCCAGGTGGGCGACCGAAATTCCCCGAACCATTGAAGCATCAGAAGGCCGGCCTGCAATCGCAGCTGGGGCCTGCTGAAGCCTGAGGTCATCCACGCCCAGCAAGTTCATAGCGCAGTAATGGTTCGTCCAGCAGTGCGCATCCGTACTTTTTCTTACCCCATACAATCAACACCGAGGACCGCAACTTTCAAATATGCCTATTTCACTCTCTCCTGTGGGATATCTCAAAATAAAAGCCCCCTGGATCTTGCAGCAACTACTTGCATGGTCTCGATCCGGGCCAATGCTGCTGTAATTGGTCAGTGCGAGAGACAGGTATCTAACCTTCCATGTGTTTCTTAAATCCTGCAGTCAAGGAAATCTGCATGGATTGCAAAGAAATCCCGGAGCTCTTCGCCCAGCCGCCGGGGCCCTGGAGCTCCCGAAGAAGAAAATCCCAAGCAAAGTCCTTTGCATCAGTTTCTTCCCAGCACCCTGGCGTTTTGACCGTGACTGTAGGACTTTACGGCCAGTTACTTGGCTCTGAGAGGAAACACGTCTTCACCTCTGATCAACCATGTATAACAAGCTTTTCGGCCCTTCAGCATTTACTGCAGATAACCAAACTTACCTTCGTAATCCAACAGCGCAGTTAGCCCTGTTTCAGAGCATTTTCTCGCAAGCAGAGTCTTTGCTGTGATGGAGAGAAGTATGACCCAAGCACAAGAAACTTTATGCCTATCCCTCGCAAGCATTTTTTATCTACCTCGGATCGGTGCTGTGCCGATCGGTACAAACCCGGGCCGAGAATTTCAGAAGGGGTGTTCTGAAACAGAAACCAAGCAACTGACCCAGGAAGAATCCTGTCAGAGAACAATGGACATAGCCAGTCCAAGGGGCCAAACACAAACCTGGATTCGAGGTCTAGGTTATGTCCTCGGGATCACACCCGATTGCCATTACAATGCGTTGAAAACTGGGAGTCAACCTCACGCACAAAATGTGATAAAGCAAGCGGTTTCATAGAATTGAGTGCCAGCAGGGCCATGAACTCTACACTAGAAGACGTCTATGCATAACAGGGGTACCACCCAAACGCCAAACTCCCTAGACCGGGAACCAGTTTTCCCAGAACCACATGCTAGGTTGTTGTGCCTTCCAGATAGTGCCGCCAACTCCAGAATGCCGTGCAGTTCACCATAGATGGGTATCAGAACGGCAAATGTACTTAATCGCCTGAGCTAGCCCAGAATTTTCAGGCCTGCCAAGTTGTTGCTGTCTCGCTGTGTTATGACCTGTCGTGAGCTCCCTCTTGCAATAACTGATGAGCAATGTCCGGTCCATGTGTAGAACATGACCGTAACGGAGGCCTCAACGGGAATCCAGTATCTTCGTAAACATGGAAGAATATATGCCGATCGTCGGGCAAAAGTGAGCTCCTTGATAAGCCAAGCCGCGTCACTATGCCGGCGTCCCTGTCGGCAACCACAAAAGACCTGGACAGGTCGAAAATGTCCACCAAAAGTAGAGGAGAAAAAAAATCAGTGAGCTAGGGGCGAACCAAATTGTGAACGAGACACAACGCGGTCGCTGAGTCAAATCCCGATATGCCTTGCACAAGGGCTCAAAGTCGCAGCCCGCGAGCTCCGACGAATAGAAGACAAACAAATGAAATACTACGTGAAAAGAAATTGGGAAAGAATTAGGGAGAAACACCCTAAAACCAAGGGCTCAAACTAGTGTCGATGATAACGGCCGATAGGTGATACACAAGGGCAATATGGCAGGACTAGCCAGTTAGATCTGGCCCTTGATGTCGATGCGCGAGAAGGCAGCGGCCTTGGGACCCTCGAAGCGTTGGCCAGCTTTGGCAGTGAGAAACACAATGGTGCCATTCCGGTCCTCGAGAAGGTCTTGGCCTCCGTTGTCGATGATAAACTGCGCGGCTTCGACGTCAGATTCGAAATACAGTTCCTCAGTGACGAAGCGCAGAGGAACATCGGGCTTGTATCTAGAAGCAGAGTTAGCGACATGCTCCATAAAAACTCTTGAGTATAATATGATATGCGTACGCTTTGCAAATGGCGCAAAGAGCAGCGAGACGTTCTCTGCCAACGAACATATCTATGAGATAGGCGCCCATGTTAGGCGTCTCATTGTAGAGCTGGAAGAAACGATGATAGTTGCCCAAGGCGAGGGCGGAGCGAACATCAAGCGCATGTTTGATTGCTGGGTCCCTTTTCTCTGCTGGGGTTAGATCTGCCAGAGCGTTATTCAGCTCTGTGCGGTTTGCTGTGTGGATGTAGTACAGAATACGGTATGCCTTAAACTCATTGGGCTTGCCCTTCAGGCCCAGCTTATACAAGCTCTTGAGCTGGGTCTGGCACTGATTATACTCACCGAGATCCCCCTTCTCTAAGGCAATCCGGGCATGAATTTCGTATACTTCAACTGTGAATTCGTCGCGAATACGCTGCACTGTGAGGTCCTGTCGCATGGACTTGAACTGATCACAGATGTAGCCGTAGTTTTGATCTTGCTTCCACTTCTTCTTGAGCAGCTCCAAAGACTGCCGCAAGATGTGAGGAGGGCGAACTTTGGCCGGATTGGGCGCAGAGGTCAGACGAAGATAGGGCTTCTCCAGATCTTGGCAGGTGCCAACTATTGGTCCAGCAGTAGGGGGCGGGGTTGGTTCACGGTACGTCGTGTACTCGCCCTCAAAGCGCTTCAGTCGCTTTTCCATTCTTGCGAACTTACTCGATTGCTTAGGAGAATCGGGTGCGCCCATGTTCTTATCGGAAGGCGAGGACACACGATCCTCTAATCGAAGAGATGCAGTCCTCCAAGGTGGAAGAGCTGAGGCAGAGGAAAGATTGGGAACGTCAGTCCCATCCATCGATTTCCTCTTCTTTCCAACAGGGAGGGTGATTTCGTTCGTCATCTGGACGTTGGTCTGTTGGAGTGGCTGCGCAGTCGGAGGTGGCGGAGGGGGGGCAAGGAGTGCTCTAGTACGCTCGTCACGTATCATTTGCTGAGGGAGGGGCATCGAGTCCCAATCGAGGGTGTGCATAACACCTTGCTCGTTAGCCCAGGTGATAGTTTCTTTGAGCTTTGATTCCAGGTCGGCTCTAGAGACGGTGGGATCAAGGTTGCTCGGCATGAAACAACGCTGGACGTAACGACGGACAGAATCAGGCCAGTCGACTACTTTTTTTTTCGGCTGATCTTGCGCAGAAGATGATGATGGAGAGTCGGCAGTGGGGGTAGAGTTGGCTGCGCTAGGTGATGGGTTATGGGAAGCGGCGTAAGTATTTGTGACAGGATAAGAATTTGTAGATTGCGGGGTAGAATAAGACTGGCCGAACGACTGTCGGGCTTGGACGGGAGTATAGGCAGGGTCTTAAACTTCTAGTTAGGAACCATTTCGTCTGGAGTGAAATACACATGGAATTGCAATTGGAACCGAACGCGACGCGTGGCATGTGAAATGGCCATGGTGCGTTTGTGAATGAGGATCCAAAACTCACGTGGATAAGAGGCAGCATAAGGAGTAGCCGGCTGGGCTCCCACAGGGGGAGGGGGAGCAGCGGCTGGCCACGTCGGCATCATGATGCAGTTTCTCTTCACTGACTAGTGACAGCGACAGAAACCGTGATGCGGTATTGTAAAGGGGATAAGGAAAGTGAAGTCGTCCAACAAAATCGGGAACCAAGATAGGCGATGCTACAAAGTCGAAGGGTGCTGGTGATGCTGTGGGAATAAGAGCGAATCGAGGGAGAGTAAACGGAGGGATGTGATCTTGGATGAGTGGGAATGGGAATGGAACTCACACAGAGCAGTGGCGGAAGTTAGCAAACCAGAATCGCAAATGATGCTCGTGGTCTGGGTTGTGATCTGTGCACTTTGATCACGTGATACTGACCAAGGGGGTGTTGCATGGATTATGCAATATGCAATGTAATTAGGAGGAGGTTCGTGTCTAGGTTACCGCAAGAATGCTGCTAAGCGTGCAGGCTGTCCCAGCTGCCAGGGTTGAGATTACGTCAATTGAGCACTCCAACAAAGCACCGATTCATAGGATCGCAGCGGATATAACACCAAGTCACCGAGTCACCGACAAGTGACTAGTTGAAGCAGTCTTGCGGTCATAAAGTCGGACCCTCGATCACAGTTGAATAGAATCCGGGACAGATTGTGCCCAACTATGACGAATGTTCCTAAAGCATATCGACCTGACAACGGCTTTGCGGCCTTCGTACCTGCCCGATGAAGACTTGTTGTTTGTGCAGGACAATGTGGGGTTATATGAGGGGTGAGTGTGCCCTATCAGTTCTCAAGATATGGCTGTCGCCATCATTCATGATCCATAGGTTTTGTGCAAGACTGCTGTGCTCCTTTGCTGACACAAAGCCTCCTGTCTCCTTGTCCAGCAAGTACAAGCTACCTAACCACCAAAATGGGCAGATCTACTTGACCTCACATCGCATCTGCTACATCGACAAGGCAGAGCCGAGGAAGTATTCTGTCGCCCTGGATCTCAAGGATATCGAGCGCTATGAGTTCTATGTATGCCTTAAGATCCTGCCTAAAACTTTATTGACCCTTTACAGGGCTAACCTTTGTTCTTCAGGGAGGATTCCTCAAGTCTTCTCCTAAAATAACCCTCTTTCCTAAGGCTAACAAACGGCCTTCAGCTCACCCTCAGCCAACTAGCCTTTCTAGAATCTCCTCGCATCATGGGACTGCATCACTGGGTCACCAGTCAGATCGTCAGCCTGTGGCACCGGCACTGCAAGCATCTCCAGTGTCCACGGCGACATGGGTCTGTACCATCTGTACATTCTCAAACCCGGTGCCATCCAACTTTGACCCTACGACTGCCAGTATCCATACCCCGCTTGCTCCATGCTTAGCATGTGGTATTAAACCGACTCTGGCCCATGTCTTGAAGGCAACAATAGCCCACGCGACCAACAGGCAATCGACTTCTCTTACTCTCCATTCTAAACAGGACGCCTGGCAGAGTCACAGCTCTGAGCAATCGACAACTGGGGACAGTGCACAGAAGAGCTCAAACTCTGATGGATCATTTCAGTGTCCCCGGTGTACGTTCTTAAACCACCCATCGCTTCTATCCTGCGAGATGTGTGGTGCGCCCCTGGTTTCTCAAGATATCCCGCCTGAGATTGCACAGCAAATCCGAGCTGATACTGGGTCCCCTGGCCCGTATCTCACTTCGTCTGGTATCGGGTCCTCCAACCTCGAAAACCCAGAAAGTGTCAAAATCTCTTTTCGTGGAGGAGGAGAAAAAACCTTTTATGAGCGACTGAAGAGCTGCATGGCTCAAAGGAAGTGGCTTCTCCAGAGCGCACCGCCAATTCCCAAGCCCTCTCGACCGGGTGATGCTGTCAATGGGACTAGTAATGGGACGGATCTAGAAGCCAGGGACAAGCCCAAGATCGGAGGTATCGCAGGTCTCGAGCGCCGCGGACAAGCCATGCGTAAGAACAACGAAATCATGATCGGCAGTGCATTCGAAGACCTCGAAGCACTGATGGCCTCAGCCAAAGAGATCGTTGCTCTTGCCGAGGACTTTGCTCGTCAAGTAAAGGGGGTATCAGGAGGATTAAGTGCTAGTGAGAATGCTTTGCTTGCCGACTCGGTCAGCCAGCTTGGTTTAATCACCACCAAAGACATTGTTGGCAGTAGCAGTGGCACCGACTCGCTCTACCATTCTGAGCTAGCCCGTACACTGGCCGAGTTCTTAACTGACGACCAACGGGGCGTGCTCAAGAAAGCTGGCGGCATCATTTCGCTGGTTGACTTATGGGCCATGTTTAATCGGGCCCGTGGCGGCGTGGAGTTGGTCAGCCCTGCAGACTTCGAGAAGGCGGTAAACTTGTTTGAGAAGCTGAACCTGCCGCTGCGACTGAGGACGTTCAAGTCGGGGGTCAAAGTAGTGCAGAGCAAGGATCGGACAGACGAGGCTACCATCCAGGCGATTTTGTCCTGGTTACAGGATTTGCGGGAGTTCCCTCCTGAAAAAGAGGTCCCATGGGATTGGCACAGGTTTGGGCGGGGGGTCACGGCAAGAGATGTGGCAGAGAGATTTGGTTGGAGTATTGGTGTGGCTGAAGAGGAGCTGGAGATGGCTGAAGAGAGAGGAGTTGTGTGTCGCGAGGAGGGTATCGAAGGCTTGAAGTTCTGGATTAACTTTATTGATACTGGGGAAGGAAAGGGGTATAAGGACCCGGCGGAGCAAGAGCATGAGATAATCAAGGCGCGCTTGAAAGAAGCTGGATTTATCTAAGAGGTTACATCGAGCTTGAGTTTCAGCGGGCCCCTGGGTCGCGATGAAGCATGAGGGTTGAGATACCGGCACACCCCTGACATCAGGCGTGGTGGCAGAGTGGTCTAATGCGCAAGACTAGAAATCTTGTTCCTTCGGGAGCGTCCGTTCGAATCGGGCCCACGTCGGTTGTCAAAATACTCCTCAAAGAGTTCAAGCAAGTTTTTGCATTACTATTGATTTTTTGTTTTTGCCACAGGACTTGTTGCAATCTTGGCAAGGATGAGTACAAGAAGCATATCGGGACTTGTAAGTGAGAAATGAACAACATGAAAATCTCACTGCCCTAGCCCAGTAACACAACCTCCCATCCCAAAGACTTTAAACATCTCAGAGTTGATGATCCCGACAGCAAACCCTCCTCTACCCAGTAGATCGTTGTTCCAACCTCTCCATCAGCCCCCTCCTTACTCGACAACTCAACACTCCGCCAATCCCAAAACCAGTTACAATCCTGCAAGCCCTCGCTACGAGACTCACCCCCAATTTCTCTAAACTATCTTCCATTGGACCCTTCAGCTAGCCGTCACCGTTGGCCTGTTCTAAATGTCGAGCCCCAGCAAAAGTATAGGAGTGCTCACTATCGGAACCATTGTCTATGTAGCGAGTTATGCCAATGTCTGTCCGCTAACACAGGCTTCCAGTCCTTCCATGTTGTTTCCTATCTTTCAGGAAAGAACTGGACTAGATAACGGTGGCACATTGAACGACAAGAAGACGGTCATAAAATCCCACAGCGCGAAGAGTTCATAGCTTGGAGGTGCTACTGGTCGGGGTACGACTGCGGGGCCTCCTCCTGGAGGGTCCAACAAACGGATAAAAGCTTGGTCTTTGTAGGTGCATAGGGCAACATTCGCTGATAAAGAGGCAGCGAAACTTACCCACGCCTGAGGTGACATAGGTTGCCGGAGGGAATTGATAGTCAAGGAAACAACGTCGACGGTGCCTGCAGTTAGGTAGGTGCCCCCGTAAAGGGCAAAAAGATGGGTGATGGGCCAGGAACTCAGGAAATGTTGGGGTCTGAGGAAAACGGAACGGAAAAAAAAGTGCTTAAGAGAAGGCGCGAGGGTACGTCTGCCCGAGGCATTTTCGGTAATGGAGCTGGGGATACAGTCAGATTTGTAGGCCTGGATGAGATTCAGGCAATCTGCAAGCTAAATAGCCTGACTCAACCTACCGGTCAATAATGGAGATGACCGGGCCGATGAAAACAGTTGCCAAAGTCGCGCCAACCAGCTCAGCTCTAAGCCTGAGTGCTGGGTTCTTGGTGTTCCACTGCCTCCAGGCCGTGGGACCGGTAACATCGACCGTCGCCGTTCTATCTTGGCGATTTCTGGAACTGATGAGTCTCTGGCAGCGGTGTTGACGCAAAAATGAGGCGGCTTTTGTTCGCCGAAACTATTCAATAGCATAAAGGAACTGGAAGAAGATGTCTTAAGCTCCTCGTGCACTTCAAAAGTTGTTAGTTTCCTGGTGTTTCCTTGAGCTACCCCCATGCATTGCAGCAGGCAATGCAGTTCGCGGTTGTCTACGGAAGAAACTCTGAGAGGTGTGAGAGGACAGTAACATCTTGTGGACTGGGTGACCATCATCTTCGAATTTTATGATTCTCAGTTTATCATATAGGAAAGAACAGCCAGAATAAGTTGTATGGTTTTCGATGACAACAACAGGTTGATATCAATCCAGTACAGAAGGTCGAATACGTGAGATAGCCACAATCCTGGTGCAACACCACTTTCATTACGATTTGGTTTCAGACACTTTACGTTTGACGCGTCATAGTCCCGTGTCTGGCATCGAAAGCAATGCAGCTGGTCACATTCGTCTGAAAGAATCAGTACAGCACAATAATATCTGCTTCCTAGCCTAGCTTTAGTTCTGACAATAGTGCGTGACAGTGCGTCTGTGTAGGAACCTTACAAAGAGGGTAATTCTCAGCTTTTTCCCTAGACTCTGGGGTATGCGCGCCAGTGAGCTTTATGAGGTTTCAATTGCGGTTTCAGTACTGTTGCTGCAGTTCCGCAAAGGTTATGGGTTTTTGAGAGTATCCCTAGCAAGTCATGAATTGTTTACATATTGAACCAGTTGTTCTTGTGTATTTTGGTGTTCTTTAAAGATAAACACCATTATAAAATTATGCGAGAAACCCAGAGCTCCAAACAGCCGCATCATGCATACCGGGGAAGGTAGTCAGCATGCATGAAAACAATATCCATTACACAACCTGTGACCTTAGTTTGACTTCTTCTTAGTCCCGCCCATCATGTTTTGCACAGTTCCTCCAATGCTTCCCTCAGTGGTGAACTGCTTGCCAATCATGCCCTCCTTGTCTAAGGGGCCGCCGATCTTCTGAGCAGTTCCTCCAATAGCTCCCTCAGCTATTTGCTCCGTTAGCTTTGCATCCCAGAATCTAAAGTCCCTTAAACCCAATATATCAGGAACATACGTGTGAATTGCTTGCCAATCGTGCCGTGCTCGTCAAACATCTTCGGCTTATCCTCACCCACATTGGCGTTCGCCGGGGTTTTCTGTGCACCAGATGTGTTTGAGGGATTCATTGTGACTGCTAGAGTGAGTAAACTGCTGTTGATTGAGAAAAACTCTTTTTAAACCAAACTTTTGTAAATGGTCAAAGGATCTAGGAAGGACGGGTACGATCCGGAGCAGAAGGCATGTATATACAGACTTTCTCTGAACGGTGATGACGTAGGACTTGGTGACGACATACTAACCGTCACTGGTTCTCTTATCCACAACCCCCATGATGTCACTAACTCTCCAGCCCTGTGGCCCCTGAAATTGGTATGGCGAGGACACACCACCTTAGCTCCTATGGCCACACATATCAATGGTAACTTGGAAAGTAGATTGCAGCCCTACTGTAGAGTCGAGCTCCAAAAAACTATGTACTCATGAAGGAATAGTTCAATAATGATAATAGCTCATAACCTGGAAGATCCCTTACCCTTAATATTTAATGCATAAGTCGCAGGAGAAACCCAGCCGCTCCCAATCCCTTGTGCGATGAGTCATAGCCATGAAAGATGCATTATATAAAGCCTTGTAATAATGTCGTGTGCAAGACAGCGTCCAAGTAAAGCCGGTTGGTAACATAGCATTCGACACCAGGCTTGACCTTGAACATGCCATGAGGGCCAAGCAAGAACTCACCCACGTCGCCCAGTTTGACTTGAACCTTGCCTGCAGCAATGGAGCAGAGGCGCATCTGCGCCTCTTCAGGCTCCAGGCGAAGTACGCCGCCTGGAGGAATAGTATCCACGCGAAAGAAAACGTCATCGCAAACCGGGACAGCTTTGCTCGTTTCCAAAAATGCCTTGGAGTAAGCAATTGCTTGATATTTTGTTAGCGTGTGAGTCTCGAGATCATCTCAAGGAATAGGTATAGTTGACTTACACTGGCCGTTGGTCGTTGACGAATCTTTGATGCGTCCAGGAGCTATTTCCCAGTCCTCCATCTCAAGGATATCCCCCGACATTTCGAAACTCCCTCGGGAGATCAATGCCGAAGTAGACTGTGACCGAGATAGCTGAGTAGTAAAACTGGCATTCTGGTGCACACGAGGCCGAAGACTGTACGGCGGTGATTGGTCCTGCTCATTGTCTGCATAATTAGGCTCTTCGGCTACCTCGTTGAAGGACCTGTTATTTGCGAGGTAGGTCGGAAGCTGAGGCTTGGGGAGTGGTAAGCCATCTTTGATCGGCTCCTTGGAAACCACAATGGGCGGTGCTGGATGCAGGATTTTCCCGCCTTTCCCAATGCTATCGTGCTTTGACAGGTAAGTACCCTTTACGGTAAAAGTCCCATCGCCATTGTCGTTCAGACAGGTCGCGAAATGAATCCTCTAAATCCAACATATAAGCAGGACAACACCATTATGCGGTTGGCGTCTTTAGCATCCATACCTCAAAATGATACGCAAGATCAGCAGTTTTGGGAAATACTTTCCGGCATGTGCGTACTGGACAAATCCATGGACGCCCCGGAAATGTTGAATCGAGCTTGTAGCCAGCTGGAAGTAGAGTAGTTCCAGGAAGCTTGAAAAGCTGCCCAGTACGGTCTACTGAATTGTTAGGGTTTCCAATAAATGAGTCGAACATGCACAAATGAGCACATACCTGGCCACATGTTATATGGCCTACCAGGCTCGGCCTGTGTGAGCGCGGCACGAAACTCCTCTCCTTTCGATGGCACCTCATCGAGAGCATTGTCTGTTTCCATCTTGTCGATACATTCTTCGTCTGAACCCGTCCCACCCAACGAATCATCCTGACTGCCTATGGGTCGAATCCTGTTGCGCAGGATGTTGTCTGCTCTCTGTCTGCCTAGTTCCTTGTTTGTGCAATACGTTTGCCCGAAGTGATAGAAGCAATTGGCGCAAGAAACGACGTTATGTAACGGGCCACTATGGGCTTTAGAAGACATCATAATGCAGGACTTGAACGGGCCTCTGCCGTTGCGACATTTCTCACATGGTTGAGGGGCAAGTTCGCCTGTAACTTGGATGATAAGTGCAGACACATCCCTAGGTTTTGAGTCCAAAAAGGGGTGTTCAACAAGCCAGGCCTCGTTCCAGTCGAGATCACGAACACGAGGAAGTGGTAGGAGCTGCCGAACCCATCCTGTCTTGGGAGGAACAGGGCCCTTGTGCTTGATCAGATGAGGCTGAAGATACTTCCACAATTCCAAACTCCAGTAAGCATCGTTTCGTCCTGATGCTGTGCCCGTAGTAGTGGAATCATCATCGAATTGACTAGGCGAGCCCGGTGATGGTTCATCAAGATAGAAATCCGGCTCCGAAGACTGGTCATCAAGAAAGCGGTCAAATGGATCAGATGCTAGGAATTGCTGCTTGTGGGAACTGTTGGTAGGGGCAGAACGGTGCAAAAGTTTGGGGTCGCTTGGTGAGCTCCTTAGCTTCGTGCCGCTAACAGCAAGGAACTTGGTTAGGGCAGCTTCTTTTCGTCTCCTTCGCAACGTCTCTACCCGCTTTTTGTGGACATGATCCATTCTGCCGGAAGCCCATCTCTCTAATAAAGGCTCTTGAATTAGTAATGACAGAAATTCGGGCCCGAGGAAAGAATCAAGATACATACGTTTCAAGGCCTGACTAATGGCCTTCCTCCGCTCTTCATCAGTGGCATATTTTGGTTTATAGCCACTCGATGAGGGCATTGACTTCGGTGTGACGGATGGTGTTGTTACTCCAGGAGTTGAAGCAGATGGTAAAATGTCGCTAACAATCTTGGCTGGCTCCGGCTTAGCGTCAGAAACAGGCTGAGGGAGGGCCGTGGAAGATATGGAGGTTCCGATGGTCCTATTTGTTGCAGATAAACGCGCGGAGCCGGTACCCGATGACGAAGGGAGGCTCCCCGGCAAACTTGCAGTGCCGGTTCGCTTCATCTTATAGATAGGCTTGACGGATGGTGTCGCGTTTTGTCGGGATGATGCCGTGGCATTAGCTGGGGTTAAGGCATCCATGGCCGCAACGCTCCGTGGCCTGGCTATAACAGAGTTTTCGGTCTCTGTCATCCTCAATCTATCATCATCAGCGGCTTCAGGGAATGAGAGATAGAAGACCGGGAATAAAATTGGCCCGCGACCCCCCTCCCAACCAGCAACCCGACCAATTTCACCCTGGGTCAAGGATATTCTCAGTCTTGTCAGTCATTTTGGACATTAGCTTGACGATCCGATTGATGAAGCTCTGTGCTGGTGTTCAACTCCCCCTTGAAAACGCGGGGAACGCGAAAGACGCGGGTGACGCGCGCGGGAACCATCCAATGCGGCTTACCAGGAATGCCAAGGCTAGCCAGAAACCACAACCTTGGGACAGTAACCGTGGAACGCGATGATTTGCAGAATCCACAGGATCCCAATTTACTAAGCGAAAAGGATCGACTGTAATTGCAGCTACCAACGGTTAGGTTGGGAGTCCGGCTTCGGTAAAAATCATGCTAAAATTAGAGAGTGGAATTTAGATGAGAAAGGCAGAAATATAAAACATGGAATCAATACGCAAAGAAGTCTTCATCGAATAAGTAGCAGCAATAGGAAGGAGCTACTTTTTAGTAGCATTAAGTGGCCCGTGCGTTTAGCGTAAGGGCATAAAAAGCTTATTGATTGATATCCTAAGAGTCTCTACTTCTGTTTATAAAGCTCAAGCTAAGCTTTGATCATCATACATGACGATCCAACTAGCCTTTCCTGACATGGGTTCGGGCTTGGTCCAAGGCTTAAAGATCTGACAGACCAGAGTTCTCACACAGATTCGGAAGCACTGCGGTCACCCGTTGGTCTGGGCGACTGTTTGTATTGTTGACTGAGGAGTTCCCCCTCCTCTTCTACCTACGAGGAGTCTATTTGCCTTTTATACTCAAGCCTTAGTTTATTCCTTAGGGGTCTTTTGGTCCCCAGTCAGCGATTCTTGGCCTACCGACTTCTCTCGGGTCCACGTGAGCCACGTTTTTGTTGGTCCTTTGCGCCCCTCTCTTCCTGCGTGATGCCCTTGTTGATCGTGACATCATAATTGTAGTAGAAGCCTTAGTAGTATGCATTGAACTGCTTATATTTCGAAGCACTCAAGTTTACGATCGCAATATTCTATCTATAGCTCTTTCAAAGGGTAATCGCTGCAGGCTGTTCCAATCTTGGGGTGGTTGCGCACGGACCGTATCAACGTCTCGGTGTCTTTGAACCCCTTCTCCAAATGACTCCTCATGCTCCTTGATGATACGTTATCCACAAAGGAGATAGAAGAAGTTGAGCCGAGTTCAAGCTTGATATAATTGTCATGGCCAACATGGGATATCAGGAGGTTAAAGTAGGATCAGGCACAAAGGGCCAATGAAGACGCAGTTCGCGCAAATCTGAAACAACCAATAAGGGCCAGGAGTCATCAACGAAAGGTCGTCAGAGCCAAGTGTCACTGTCGAAGAAAGACCTTCGGTATTAGAAACAATGATGGATCATCTGTATATGAGATAGATAGATTCCTCACGAGAAAAGTGGAGGAAGAACCCCCTGATCAGCAATACAGTTGCCCAAGCCACCTGGTGACCGCAGTGCTTATGAATCTATGCGAGAACTCCTGTCTCTCAGATCCATAATCCATTAGCTTTGAACTAACCCGAAACCCATCTCAAGAAGGCTAGATGGTGTGATGATCCGGATACACCTCCTGAGGTGGGCTCGAGAGGCACCAGGCTGCTGGACCGAGAGACTGGAGTTCTCATACTGTCAAAGTGCTTGCTGTGGTCACCACTTAGGTAGACAACCATTTGTATTGCTGACTGGGGAGTTTCTTCGGCCAGATGGCCCTGCCTGGAATCTATTTATATCCCATACTCCTGTGGCTTCCTTTGCTCCTTCCTCGTCAGTGGCACAGACCGTTGATGGTCAACATCCTTGAGTGTTGAAGAATTAATGCCTCTTTGCGTTGAGGAACGCCTCTCTAATGCGTGGGGCCGTTGAGAACAGATATCTGTGTTTGATGGGTAACAACTCCCTTTTACTCTGGTCGGTTGGCTGTACGGAACCCACTCTTCCAGATAGAGCTCTTGTGGTTGTGACAGCTGGATTGTCGCATCAATGAATAGGCTCAATTACATAAACGGACAAACAATTTTAGAATGATACGCATGGTTAGAAAACCGGTTAGAAACCAGTTAGGGCATTCCATTCTTCTCTCGGCTTCATCGGAGGTTGTTAACTTTAATTGACCTACGCGGCAGACAATGTACTTATGGCTTTTGGCTAGAGATAGACAAAAATAAGCGAAGCTCCTAATGAAGAACCAGCTAGGAGCGAAAATAAAAGCCTCTCTAGTCCAGTAGTTAGACTTGGGATTAGAAAATGTGAGGTACAGGTTGGTCAAAGTTGACAACGACAGCTAGATCTAATTGAAAGTGTTACGCTGAAGTCGTGTGTCATACATTCGTAAGTCGTAAAGGAAGGATTGTGAGAGGTTTAAATACAAGATGAACGCATGACTTGAGCTCATTCCCCAAGTTACAGCTTTCCAGCAGACCTGAGACCGCGATCACCATCGACTAGCACGCACCAGCCCTCGGGCCCCGCCCCGCCATTGCCAGCCAGAACAGTCTTAAAATTCTGATTGGCATACTTCAACACCTCATCGTCAAAAGTCCCCGGCTGCAAAAACACAGACTGGATTCCAAGAGATTTCGCCTCCTCAAGAGTCTTAAGAGTAACCCGAGGAGGGGTGATGATGGAAACAGATGTCTCTTGCGGATTAGGCAACTCTGACAACGATGCCACGGTAGGATACTCCTTCCCATCAACTTCAATAGCTTTTGCCCCTGGATTGATGGGCGTCACAGGTAAACCCCGTATAGCATACCACCGGAAAACTTCCCTTGACGTTAGCAGCTATAAAACACTACAGTGCATGTCAAATGCTCGGAAATACGAAGTAGATTGGAGCTTACCCTTATATCCAAATTTCTCGGTGTTTGTACTGGCGCCGACAACGGCAAACTTGGCGGACTGAAAGAAAGCCCGCAGCGTTGCGTCACTTGCTGCCATTGTGGAAGATGATACGTGCTGTTGTTGCAGGACCCGAGCCGTCAGAGAGGGGGATTTAAGGCTGTTGTATTGTAAGATACCGAAGCCGAGGCGGAATGCGGGGGTGGAGTTAGAGGGTAGCCGGAAAGCAACCGCCGGTATCACAAGCCACTTTGCCATGCCTAGCATTCTCGATGTCATAAAGAGCGTTCACTCAAATCCATTAACGAGTACAGAGAGGGAAAAAAAACTTGCTCATATTTAAAAAGCATCTAGACCCAGTGTTTCTGTTTCGGCGTAAGGATCGCTGCTAGTCTGGAGTGTTGACTGCCGCATCTCCGGAGGAACATCAATGACCCCACTAACGATCCCAGGACGCATCTGCCTAGTAAGTACCCAACTAGAGAAGCTGCATGATTAATTCGAGGATTATATGGCTCTGCTCTCACATCATGAGTCTGTGGAATATAGTGGCTGATATAAAGATTTAGAGGATGTGTTGCGGAGGTTTCGAGTCAGGCACACTCTATGTCAAACCATGTTCGCAGGCCTATTGAACCGTGGAAACCAGTAAGATATAACCCTAACCCTGAGTAAAGTTACAGCTGAGGGGGGGGTGCGGGGCACCTCACAGTGGGGATCAAGCGTTTGGTGCAAGGGCTCTTCGTCGCCTTGAGCGCTTGGAGGTCCAACTTGTGTATTGTTAAAAGACCTCTTTAATATTCTCGGTCATTTTGCAGAATTTCTGTCTTGAATATACTGGGTTAGTAGCATGTTTTGTTGATAGAAGGTCAAGCAGCGAGGAGGAAAAAGGAGGAAAATACGAAGGGTGGGACGGTTGCCCGGTGAAACAATCTTGATAATCAAACAGGCTGAGGTTGCTGGACCGCCACAATCGACGAATCATCATCGTTGTTCCCACGCCCGACTTAAAGTGCAGACTGCCAGCGCTTCCACCATCGCTAACCCCCATTGTATCACGTCCGCATCAACATCCTCGTAGCGAAACCGCGACTCTCGTTCAGACTCTCTCAAGATGGTAAGTCTGACCACAATCTTTAGCAAGCACAGACTGTACGGCCAGCGGAAGCCCGATATGCCTGCTGTGAGTGCAGGAGGCCATTCCCGGCGAGACAGAGCACAACACCCTGGAAATCCTCGAGATCGCCATAAACACGACAGCCGCATGAATTCTTTGCATCTTTCCTGTTGTGTCTCTGCAAGCAACGGTTATCTGCGGCGACTCCGTGTTGCTTGGGCGCAGGGGTTGAACTCTCCGCCTTTTCGGCCCTGCACTCCGAGCGTCTGTTTTTCAACATATTTACGAGATCGGGTGTCCAAAATGGCGTCTAATCTCTATGGCTTGTAGGCTTCGACAAATTACAAGGAGGCTTTCTCTCTCTTTGACACCCGCGGTGTCGGCCGCGTTTCCCTCGACAAGCTAGGCGACCTCCTGCGTGCCTGCGGTCAAAATCCGACCCTGGCTGAGATTCGCGAGCTGGAAAAGAACATTGGTGGCGATTGTAAGACATTTCATGCACCGCGAGTTTCTATGTTACGAGATCTGGTTCTAACAGCATGGTTCACGCAGTCGACTTCGAGACCTTCCAGCGTATCCTCAACCGGCCAGGCGGTTTCCGTGACCCAGGCGAGCCCGAGGAATACTGCCGCGGTTTCCAGGTGTTTGATAAGGACATGACTGGCTTCATCGGTGTTGGCCAGCTCAAGTACATCCTGACAAATCTGGGTGAGAAGATGACGGAGGAGGAGGTCGACGAGCTGCTCAAGGCCGTCGACACGAGCAATGGTCAGGTGAATTACACTGGTATGTCTACTCTGTGCAGGAAGTGCATATAGGACCTGTGTGTACTGAGGAGCTTTCGTTTCCAGAGCTTGTCCGGACCATCCTTTCCAACTAAGGACATCGTTACTCTGGCGAGGGCAAGAAGAGTGGAGGTCAACGATTATGACGACGAGCAATAATCTATACGACAGGAGACGCGGATAGCATTACATTTATTCTGTGACGAGCGGCTGGCATTAATCTTGTGATCTGGACTGTATGGAATTGGGCGCCTGGATTGGTCTTGTTGCTAGTGCTGCGTGTTCAGGTTGGGATAGGGTAGATAGATACCTCAGCAAGCCACGAAACAGCAGCATGCCTACATACTTTACATTAGGGATTAGAATGATTGCGTACATCCAGGCCTGAATGTCAGGGGTACGTGCATCCATAATCCGTTCCCGTCTCTCGATATGGCTGTCCTTCCTTTCACAGATCCTCGACCTCCGTTTCAACGTTGACTGACGCACAGACCCCGCTTTCTCATAAGTGCCCCACGTCTTTGCGCCTCTTCGGGCGCGCTGATGGGAATTCTTGGCAGCTTACGCCCACAGCGGGTGGATGGGAGCCGCTGCAGACTGTCAGAGAACCAACAACTGCAGGGAAGGACAAAGCTCGACCTTGAACCTCCTCTCCTCCATTCCAAGCTCGGAAATCCTTGGTTCGAGCTCATCCAGAGGCCTCATTGTCGTTCTTGTCTTTGTTACAGCGTGCGCTCTGTGCATAGCATCAGCTTGTTGGCTCAAATCGGATCCGTTTGTTGGCGAGAGTCGCCCTGCTGCAGTTCCTGAACTTCCTGTCACATTTTGTGGCCTTTGTGGACTGTCAACCTGGAGCCTACCCGCTGCTTTCCGGGCGCGTCCCACAATCGCACCGTCATTGTTCCCCGCACCTTGTGCCCCTCGATCTGCCGCTTCCAAGCCACATCTGACCCGTCGTCAAACTGGCGCCCGCACCCCGCTCAATTGGGCAGGGCGTGTTCCTGCTCCTTTTCTACCTTGTGTTCTTTTCCTCTGTGACCATCATCCTGGCGGCCCCGCGCTTTACCCCCCGCATATTTTCCCTCTTCACCCAGCTGAGGTACAGGAAGCCCCATCAAGTGTCTCTTGGAGGAGGCTTCACTGCTGTCTCAACTGGGCGATTGGCTGTGGGAACCCTAACATACTCGTCGCAACCGTCCATATTGACTCATCCTCCATCTATCGACATGTCCAAGTACGCGAACCCTCCGCAGGCCCCGCCGCTCTTCACTGGCACCAAGGAGTCTATTGTAGCCGACTCCAAGGCCCTTTGCGACCGCACTCGCCAGTTGTTGGACAACCTCGTCGCTACGATCAAGCCTGATGAGGACCCCGCCTCGGCGACCTTCGAGTCCGTGCTCAAGCCCCAGATCGAGGACGAGAACCAAGCTTCCCTCAGCAATCGCGTTCTGGGCTTCTACCAGTATGTCAGCGCCGATAGCGAGCTCCGGAATGCCTCTACCGAGGCCGAAAAGATCCTAGACGAGTTCGCCATTGAGTGTAGCATGCGTGAGGACGTCTTCCGTTTGGTCGATGCCGTGTACAAGAACTCCGGACTCTCAGAGATCCTCGAGAAGGACAAGGACCGCGTGATTGACGAGGCTCTGGCCAAGAGCGTTGGCTTCGATGACATTGAAAGCGCCCGTCTACTGCACAAAGAAAGAAAGAGCTACATAAAGAATGGCCTTGGTCTCCCTGAGGGTCCGCAGAGAGACCGCTTCAAGGAGATCAAGAAGCGTCTAAGCCAGATCCAGATCGAGTTTCAGAAGAACCTCAACGAGGAGAACGGCGGGCTGTGGTTCACACCCGAGGAGCTTGATGGTGTGCCGCAGGATGTTTTGGACACGCTAGAGAAGGGCACTGGTGAGAACGAGGGCAAGCTCCGTCTTACCTTCAAGTATCCCGACCTCTTCCCCACGCTCAAGTTTGCCAAGAACCCCGAGACTCGTAAGAAGGTGTTCATTGCGAATGAGAACAAGTGCAACCAGAACGTGCCCTTGTTCAAGGAGGCCATTCTGCTCCGTGACGAGGCGGCTCGTCTTCTCGGCTACCCTGACCATGCCTCATTCCGCATTGAGGACAAGATGGCCAAGACCCCCCAGGCTGTCCTGGACTTCCTGAATGACTTGAAGACTCGTCTGGCCCCCGGTGGCGTGAAGGAGAGGGAACATCTCCTGGAACTCAAGAAGAAGGATCACGAAGCTCGTGGTCTTCCCTTCGATGGAAACTACTACCTTTGGGACCACAGGTTCTATGACCGGATGATGGTCGAGCAGGAGTACAGCATTGACGAGAACGCCATCGCCGAGTACTTCCCTCTGAAGTCAACCGTCGCTGGCATGCTTCGTATCTTCGAAGAGCTGTTTGGCCTGGTCTTCGTCGAGCTTACCCCTGAGGACCGTAAGCGCATCTCGCCCACTGGCAAAGCCGAGGACATTGCCTGGCATGAGGATGTGATCATCTTCAGCGTCTGGGATGACGACACCGAGGGCAATGGCTTTGTTGGCTATCTGTACCTCGATCTCCATCCACGTCCTGGCAAGTATGGCCATGCTGCCAACTTCAACCTCCAGCCAGGCTTCCTGAAGTCCGATGGAACGCGCCACTACCCTGCTACCGCTCTTGTTTGCAACTTCAGCAAGCCTACCCCCACTAAGCCCTCGCTACTGAAGCACGATGAAGTCGTGACCCTCTTCCACGAGCTAGGCCACGGTATTCATGACCTGGCCGGTCGCACCCGGTACTCGCGCTATCATGGCACCTCAACTGTCCGCGACTTCGTCGAGGCTCCCAGCCAGATGCTCGAGAACTGGTGCTGGACCCCTAGCCAGCTCAAGAGCCTGAGCAGCCATTACCAGACCGGCGCCCAGATTCCGGATGAGCTCATTGAGAAGCTAATCGCTACCAAGCACGTCAACGATGCGCTGTTCAACCTCCGCCAGCTGCACTTCGGTCTCTTTGATATGGCTGTTCACACCCCCAAGCATCATGGGGAGCTTGAGGAGTTGGATGTCAGCAAGCTTTACAACGAGCTGCGAGCTCAGATCTCTCAGATTCAGGGCCCCGAGGCTCTGGGTGAGCCTAGGTAAATTTTTTTCCCCTCTAATTCCTCCATGCCCTCCCTCATTTAGTGCCCCTTGCTAACCTTTGACTTCGACACAGCACTTGGGGCAATGGCCAAGCCACCTTTGGCCATCTCATCGGCGGCTATGATGCCGGCTACTACGGTTACCTCTACTCGCAGGTTTACTCCACCGACATGTTCTACACGGCCTTCAAGACCAACCCAATGGACCCCGTTCAGGGTCGCCGCTACCGCCACACTGTGCTGGAGAAGGGCGGCAGCCAGGATGAGATGCTCTCACTCACGCAGTTCCTGGGCCGCAAGCCTAGCACTGAGGCGTTCTACAAAGAGCTGGGCCTGTCGGATTAAGCAGCATAGGAGATGACTTGGTGGATTCATAGGACTTGAAAAGACCTATCAATATACTTCAGCAAAGCTCTACCTGAACTGAGTGCGTTTTGAGGGTTCACTTGATGCTTCAATGACTCGGTAAATGAATTCACCTGTGAAGTGACAGTGTGAGGCCTGTGGCTCTCCAGCACCTTAGCTTGTGCTCTTGAAGCATGACAGTTTGGTCGCTCCAATCGTAGAGCAAGACAGATTTGAGAATACATTGTTTTGCTGCCTGGAAATGCATTTGCTACCCCGAAAATTGTCGAAGGTTGAGAGTTGGGATGAAAGCGAGGATAGTGACTTTCAAGGAAATTCGGTGCTAGCTCTTAGGGCTAAGGAACAAGTGACATACAACGAATCGGAAGCCCGGTTAGCTCAGCTGGTTAGAGCGTCGTACTAATATAGCGATCTGGCTATGTTAAGTGATGCGAAGGTCAACAGTTCAATCCTGTTACTGGGCATCCTCTTTTGGAACTTTTTACTCTCGTCAACGTCGTTTCCTTGCCAGTATATCCTTGGTGACAATTATTTGTCTCTTGTACGGCTTCAAGATCATTTTTTGAAAAGCAATATTCTTGGGGATCTTCGGTTCTTTGGATTCTAGTTGGTTAATTTTCGTGATCTTCATCGTGTAAAAGGCAAAGATTCGAAAGATGCTTTTAGCAGTACTCCGGCCAGCTCCTTCGGCTTACGACGGCAGTAATGTTTAGGAGAAGACCCAAGCTGTAACGAGCGAATTAATGTTTTTTTCCATCCCATGATGAAATACGATTGTTATACAAAAGTAGAATACAACAGAAGAACCCCCTTGAATTGTCGTGTTGACACCACGGGTAGAGCGATATAAGCAACTGAAGATAGGATATCTCAACGCCACCATAATCCCCAGACTCCGGCTGCCACGCAGAAAAAAAGTATGAGAAAAATCATTATCGTCAAACATCATCACGACCATGTTCCTGTCAGAAGTCCGTTTCCTGAATAAACAGCTTGAGGACGTGGCCAGTGCTGTTACAGTAAACCACCTGAGGCCTATTTTCGCACCTAAAAGCCACACGCCCAAGAAAGAGACTTTTGCCAAGACATTAACCAAGAGGCGCGCAGCTGAACGGATCCGGAACGATGCCCAGATCATACCGGTGGTCCTGAAGTCGGGTCAGCAATTGATCGCCCAAGGCTAAAACTTTGCTTTTGGGGTTACTCACAATATCCCAGACACTAGCGTAGGTACCGACACCAAGCACTACAAGTCCAACAGTGAGGTTCACCAGATTGGCGCTGCTAAGAGCCATGTTCTTTAATGAGAACCAACTCCCTTCCTTGACAAACATGAACCACATGATGGAAGGAAAATAGAACGTGAAACCAGAGATGAAAAGAGCCGAGCAAATAGCCAACAGATCCGAGAAGAAAGGGATAGCACTGGCGATGACCCAAGCGATGATAGTGATGATGGCGTCCAGGCCGACCCAGGTAGCCCAACCCATGGGTGTGTTGATGTAGCGAATGACAGAGTTTTTGAACATGCGCTCGTGAAGATAACGGGCAACCACCACAGTATTGATACTGCCCGAAATGAAAATTACGGGAATGGCGATGCCAAAGGCAACTTTAGAAACCGTAGGACCAGCCGACAGAAGGGCAGGCGAACGGACATCGGCACCGACAAAGCGGTAGACTAACGCACCAACGAGGGTGTACAGGGCGATTTCAAAAACACCCAGAGCAATAACAGCTTTGCTAAAGTCGCGCGGCGTGTGCATCTCGTCCATGAAACTAAACTGGCAGAGCGCAAAACTGTAGGCGAAAACGATGTTGGTGATGGCGATGAAAGCCTCGGCCAATGTCAAATCCGGCTTGGGCCATGCGGACCAGTTCACTTCAGCAAGGCCGCCAGGGGCGTCGCTCGCACGGATGCCGGTAGCGATGATAGTTATTAAGATGGCCGCAATAATGGACGCGAAGTCGATGTAACCGAGGATGGCCATCTCCGAGAAACTCGGTGGGAGAGCCACCAAGAACAGGATGATGGCAGAGACGACAGTGAAGGCAATGGTACACGCACCGTTATCTGACAGGTTGTCGAACATGATCGCTCCCGTCAGGACGTGAGAGCCAGTCGTGAAAATGAGCTGCAAGACGAACATTGCGCCGACAACCTCGTAGCCAACCTTGCCAAACATCATGCGGCCCGCGTCTGCGTAATGAGAGATGTGAGGGTACTTGAGCTTGACTTGGCCGATCACATAGCTAGAATACAGCGCGCAAAGACCAATGCCAACAGTGAGAATGACACCAGCGACCATGCCCAAAGTGGCGAAGGCCCCGGGGAGACTGAGACTGCCGAGGGCGACGGCAGTAACAATCAGCACAATGGTGAGGCGTTTCCAACCGAGCTGATGGAACTTGGCCTGACCTTCCGCGATCTTTTGCTTCTCATAGTCCGTCATAGCGGTCGGACGGATTTCACCAACTTCGTTGTCAGATGAGGAATCCATGACAGCTGGGCTTTGGTCGTCAAAGCCGTACTTCTTGCCGTTGGTTTGGGCGTTCATGTCCATGGCGGAGTTGATGGCCGCCATGGTCGTTGGGTTGAAGGAGGACGGCACCGGTCAACTTGACAGCAACCTAGAAGCAGGAGATCCAGGGACGGATTTTGCGAGTGTCCGGAGTGTTGATGGGACACCAAGCACCTGTCGGATACTTCGGGGTTGAAGCTGAAGTGATGAAGCCGGGACCAGTAAGGCTAGGAACTGTGTCTCCCGAACTTGAGGAAGCCAGAAGAAAAACGGACAACACTGCGGGGAAGGCCACGAGTTGGCGGAGGGTGAGAACTTTAAAAGACTTTAGACACCCACAAACCCCAGCTCAATACTGGGGTTGAGGTTGGAGTTGAGGGTTTACCAGCCAACCCCTGCTAGGGCATACTGGGCAGGATGGTGGAACAGAGGATGATGGACAGTTATACCCGGAACGCTCGGGAATGCCGACAATGGCAATGAGTGTAATTTTATCACATTCGATAACCTACGTTTGAACATAACTCAGAGCAATGGGGTTCATGATAGACATGTGCGCGGGTGGTGTGGCCACATGGTAAGCAGATCTTTGGACATGAAGACTCGGGGGTTGGTCACCCGCCCAGCCAACAACAGAATCTTGACGCCTGGGAGGAATTCATTTTTTTTAAAAAAAAATATAAGATTTCCGTTATGCAACTGTTGACAGTGAAAACGCCGAAACCAGGACATCCTCATTTCTTAGCTTGCCTCAGGGCCTTCTAGAAGCCGGGTCTCCCTGCTATGTTCGCCGGGGTTGGGTCACGCAAGGATGTCGATTATGAGCAGTTCAAGCGCTAAGCGGGCGTTGAGAAGTGAGCGGAGGGCAGCAGTCAACCTGAGACAGTGGGACGAGGGTCCAGTGTGATGCCCGTGATGGAGAGACCTCGGGACTGAGCGCTCGAATCTCGACAATATGGAAGCCAGATGAGATGGACGCTTTAGCCGGCGGAGACGATACTGTGGGGAAAATCTGGAGAACGGCCAATCATCGGACGGTAAAAGAAGCTTTGACCACAGAACGGGTGATGTGGTTAAACTCCCCGGCCGCGCATGCAATCTCGGGTGCCCGCGCTAAAAAAGCTTGATCCAACAGCAGTTGCAACCATCTGACGCCCCAGTAACAGGACAACGTTCCAGATAGAGTGTTGATCAACCTCAGGTAGCCGCATCACCCAGAATGGGCAGCAGTAGCTTTCGTTGAAAGAAAAGTGAAATCACTCAGAAAGAGGACCGATGGGAGCCTGAACGACTCCCGGGCAAAACCGGCCCTTCCCTTCAACACACCTTCCCAGTCGAGAACAGTTTGTTCGGGAGGGTCCACAGACGTGAGAAAGGGTGGACACGGAACAGTAAAAAAAGGTCAAGAAGATGTCGCTGGTTGGCTGAGCACTTGACCAAAGGAACGGGTAGGGCGGCAAGCATAGCCATCACCTAGGTCACTCTGCAGTCGCCGAACCCCCGAGCAACTCGGTGCGGGCCACCATACGAACTCCACCAAAAGACAGGCGCTGGGATCTTTCGATGCCGAATGGCCGAACCCAGCTTCAGCCTGATTTGCAAGCGGAGCTGGTGTGGAACAGGAGCCTGAGGCGTGGAACGGAGAGAAATGTTTGATCAGCTATAATATGTGGCTAAGGTGGCTAGTTGTATGTGGCTGTGTAACAAGGCTTGGATGCACGTCCCCACATGGTCCTTGGGTCCCCCCACAAACGCGAAAGTAAACAAACGCGGCAGTTTTGACCAATCAGAATTGCCTAATCTGTAGTCTTGCCTTTTCGACAAACTCCTCGTCGTTTTCCTTGTCGTCGTCTGCGCGACGTTTCGAACACATCACCAGTAATCTTGACGCGCCGAATGTTTTGCAGCATCCATCGCTGTTATCAATTGCCAGACCACAGATACCTACTGCTTTCCTAGTTTCGCAAGAGCGCAAATAACCTCAGATAAACCCGTATTCGACTTCGCTACGCGCCAAAACGGCTGTGACGACATCCATGAGCTGGACTCTGCCTTGAGTTCGATCTCCCTTGCCGACCACGTCCCCTCCTTTGAGACCTTTCCGCGCAGCACGAAACGATATTTTGATTGATTCAGCACACAATGGATGACCATTTCGATCAGTATTTTATTTACGAGAACCGCCTGGCCTCGTTCCAGATTGCGCATCACTTCCCCAGCGCCAATTCGCGCGTGACGAAGCCTTTGCAATGGCCGCATAAGAAGCTGTCACCAGTCGCGGTATGGCGATTCCTTTGTCGGCACATTAGGCTAAGGGTTAACGGTATGGCTGACGCGTTTTGTCCTCGCAGCTCGCGAAAGCCGGCTTTTTTTATGATCCGTATCCCGATCATCCAGATAATGTTGTCTGTTTTCTGTGCGAAAAGCCTCTTGATGGATGGCAGGAGGGGGACAACCCGTTAGAAGAACATCTGAAGCACTCGCCTACTTGCGGTTGGGCGATTATGGCGGCAATTGAGGCCGGCTATGGAAACTATGGAAAGGTCCATCCTCTCGACCCATTTATGATCGAAGCGCGGAAGGCGACCTTTGCGGGGCGATGGCCGTATGAGTCCAAGAAGGGCTTCAAGTGCAAGACAAAGAAGGTAAGCACGTGTGCCCGCGGTATGTTGAGCTCTGCTTTCAGGGTTTTCTGACTCCACATTTGTAGCTTGTTGAGGCGGGATGGAAGTATACCCCGTCACTCGAGGCAGATGACATGACAACCTGCGCCTACTGCGATCTTGCGCTTGAGCGGTGGGCATCTGAGGACGATCCATAGTATGTTGCGCGCACCATACTGCTTAAACTCACCCAAGTTCATAGCTGACACCAGGCACAGTGCTGAGCACTACAAACGCGAACCCAACTGCCCCTTTTTTACTCTCCTCAACCAGTATCCCCCTCCTAAGAAGGGACGCGCCAAAGGAGCTAGGGTCTCCAGAGCATCTAGACTTTCAGTGCAGTCTGTCGCGACCGTCGCCACGCACGCTTCTGATTTCCCCTCCACTGCCGATCTCACTATCGACCAAGACGACAGTGTTATGACTACAGCATCCACCATGACCCAAGGCGGGAAGAAGACGGCCAGAGGTCGCAAAACTACCGCCACAACCGCCAGAGCGCGCAAGACGAAAGCCAAGAAGGAGGAGCCAGTCGAGATTTACGAGGATTCAGAACAAGTTGTCGAGACAACGGCCAAGGGTCGCAAGCGGCCAAGCGACTCTATGGAGGACTCAGCCCTCACCAACGCCGAGGCACCAGCCCAGAAGAAGAGAGTGACTCGTGGTAGGACGAGCGTTGCGGTAGATGTGTCCAGAATGAGTCTCGCTGCCCCTGATTCCGAAATGTCCGACATTCTCCCAGTGAGACAGCCAGCGGGTCGGAAGAAACGTTCCTCGACAGCAGCCAAGGGAGCACGGAAGGTGTCGCAACAATCGGACAAATCTCAGCTAACAACCGAGCTTTCCGACGACGAACTCGAGCGTCAATTGGAAGCCGACCTAGATCGATATCGCAGCGATGTCGAGGAGGAAGTTCCTGTGGAGAAGGCACCCGCTTCGACACGAGGGCGGCCCAAGAAAGCTGCAACATCCCGGAAGACTAGTCAAAAAACCAAGGTGCAAGCTGATGCATCCAATCTGCCGGAACACGGTGCTGTGGTCCCAGCAGTCGAGATGGGGAGCGCAGTTCAGAGCCAGCATGCGGAAATCGAGCCCGAGCAATCTGCCGCAGATGGTTTAGCGGTACCAAAGAAGGGCCGCAAGGCTGGAACACGCAAAGTATCCAAAGCGACGAAGAAGGCGAAGGAAGCAGCACCTCCACCGCCAGAGCCCGCATATCAGCATGCTGATCCCACTCCTGAACTGGCTCCAGAGGCCTTACCTGATGATCTTGAGCAGCTGTCAGTCGGAGGGGATCTTGCCGATGCCGATGTTAGCACCGGCACGGTCATCACAAAAGCGGCTCCTCCTCCTCCACTTCCTCCCAAGCGGGGCCGCGGTCGACCATCCAAGAGATCCACATCCTCCCAGCCTGCCGTCGAACTTCCCTCAGCGCCTCAGTCGGCCCACGTCTCGCCGCAGCCCGAGCCCGAGCCTGTTATCGCTCGTTCCGTGCAAAAGCGCACATCCGCCAGGTTATCCAGCAAGCGATCGTCAGCTACAGCCGCCGCCCCCATCGGCTCCAACGTCCTCGCAACAGTCGCTCCGGCGGCGCCAACGCCAAGAAGATCGTCACGGACAGTATCAGCACGAGCCTCAGCTGCTGCCATTCCCTCAGCCGCGCCCAGTCATCACCGTCTATCCATCCCTGCCCCGGCAACGCCCGACTCACAATCGACCCCGTCCCGGCGCGGTGCCAACCACACCGAAGCGGTGGCTCCCGTCTCTCACCCCCCATCAGCTCACTCCTCCCCGCAGGCCTCAGACGCAGAAAACTACCCTCCAGAACCCCATTCGGCCGTCTCTGTTCGTACAATAGCAAGTAATAACCATAACCATACCGAAAACGCCAACGCCTCTACCATCGCCGGTAAACGCTCCATCCTCGCCCCCGTCACAACCTCTGCTGTCGGAACACCCCAGTCCCAACGTAGCTCCCCCGTCTCCTCCTCCAAGCGCAGCCTCGTTGCGAGCGGTGGTCTGCGTAGCACAATCCCCTGGAAGGGGATCGACGTCGAGGCGGTTCTCTTTCCATCACCACAGCGTCATGCTTATGATGGAGAGGAAGGCCAAGGGTATGAGGACAAGGAGAACTTTGATGGCGAGGGTATCGCGTCACGGCTGCCTGCCATGTTGCTCAGCAAGGGCGCTGAGCTGACCAGCCCGGAGAAGAGGATGACTGTGGAGGAATGGATTTATCACAATGCTAGCCTGGCTGAGCAAAAGCTCAAGCAGGAATGTGAGGCTATGGTGTCAGTCTTTGAAAAGGAGGGAAGCCGCGCTATGCGCGTGTTAGAGAGTATTGTTGTTACTGAGTAGTCTCTGTTGGGTTCTGTTCTTCGCCTGTGTTTTCATAATTGTACATTATTGTTCCGTTAAGACTGGCATTGTTGATGGATTTGGCGTCCGGCGTTACCTTGTCGAATTCAACACTATCTAGTTTAGCGGAGTGCCAACCTTGCTCACCACACCATGCTTCCTCGAGATGACTCCAGTGTGGGCGTTCAGTTGCAGGTTCCCCTGAGACAACCAGGCAGAGAGTGGTTGTCCTCGGCTTAAAATCTTGTCCCCAATGAAAGCCGTTTCGTCCCGTCCACGACAATTAGCTTGACGTTTCAGCTATGAGCAAGAACAAATCTGTGATCACTCTCAACAGGGCAGTCGGCATTCACATTTTTTGAATGTCACATAAGAACACGGGCAAAGCTTGGGGAGTTTCAAGTAGTTTGATTGGACGGAGAGCTAGAGAGGTGATTACAGGTGCGGAAGAGCCACCACAAAGTTTTGTTTGACCATCCCCAGCTTCATCCCACGATGGAGCTCCTTTATGGAGACATGCAGTACCAAACCATCTCCCATCCTCAGAACCCAGACGAGAGAAAGACCTTGATGACAAAGATGGACATGGTGGACACGAACCCAGTCCCAGCTCCAGCTCCATCATCAGTAGTACTTGAGTGCTGCAAGTTCAAACATCATGCTGCCTTGAAGAGCCCAACCGTCCGAGCATGCTTATCGTTTTGGCGGGAAGCATTTTGACTTGCAAGTGAACGGTGAGGCGTGTTGATTTACTTGCTGCCCTCCGACGAGACCATGTACAAGGCATGAAGCATGCCGGGAACCCAGCCGAGGATGGTGAAACCCGTGTTGATAGCAAGGTCCTTTGTGGCGCCCTTCTTGAGGTAAACAGCAAGAGGAGGGATGATGAGGGAGCTGATGTAGAGGACGGTGTTCGCGACAAAGCCCATTTTGACGGTTGGTGTTGGTGTTGGTACTGGATGACTGTACTTCAAGGTGAGAGTGACTTAGGTTGACTGAAGTGGTTGCTTAGTGGTGTTTGATGTTTGCAAAGGACAGAAGAGCTGTTGATCTGAGGATGATGATACTGAAAAGCAATGTTTAAAAGCAAGCTGCGCAGCTGCTTGAGGGAACTCGAGTTTGGATGATGGTGGAAGAGAGAAGAGAGGAATTCTGGGAGCTGAGGGGGATTATATGCTCCTGGGGAGAGCGAGAGTGCCTTCCGCCTTTCTCGTTGCCTCAACGGATCTCCGGGGTTAAAGGGCCGTGGAAGGTGCAGTGATATGGAGATACTTTCTTCGCAGGCAAGCATGAGTGTGGACTGGGCAGGTAACACCCTCCCTCTTTCGCCTGCCCCTGGGGTTGAGGCCTGAGCAATCTCCGTGGACGAGATAGGGCCTCAACCTCCACAGTTATTGGTCTTAGTCTCAAAGCAATCGCATAACATCCATGGTGATCCACCACCGACAATCCTTCTTGCTGAAGAACTGGCGTCGCTGGTTCTGGCTGGGGGTTGTGCGGAGAGTGAGCCACCTTCCCGAACAGAGACCATTAACGGTCTGAGCTCTCCCAGTCACTTCAATCTTGTAGAGCTTCTCCCGGGCCGGCCACACATTTTCTCAGGTATCTTACCTATCGAGAAGCACCTTCTCTCCCAACGCCCCGGGCTGTAGACTGGAGGTCTGGACACACGTGAATGCACATTGAAGTGCCTGCCTATCACAACCACCAGGAGAGATAAGAGCGATTGGGCCCTCCCTGATGCATCATGCTTCAACGTTGACAGTTGACAGTCACTTCACAACCCATATGCAGCAGGGACCGACCGCACCAGCTGAAAAAGGGATGAACGTTTGGCTTTCGGCAAAATGGACCTGCGCAAGAACCGTGACCTGAACTCCCATGCATCTCAACACGTGATGATATGAAGACGAACTGCAGGCAACCCCTTTCATCAAAAGACGCCTGCAGGCTTCGTGCTATCTCAGGGGCGATGGGGTAATCAAGGCTGGAGGTTAAAGTGGACAATGATCGACCCTGCTCAAAACTTTTGGCTACCCGGGATGGCAAGAAAGAGAAAGTTCCATGGCCAGGTTACGAGAAGAACATCCGGGGTGCAGAGGTACCAAGCTGAACCCATTCAAGCAGTGGTTTATCTGGGTGACGCGCCTCATTAGATGAAAGAGAAAGTCCTATGATTCACGGTCATAACACAAGCAAGTTAAAGCCCTATACCAAGCATAGCGCCCACAAAAAGGTTTGATTTTGCAGACCCTCTTCTATATCTGTTTTATTCAGCCGTGCCAAACTGACGGCGAGGAATGCCGTCAAAAGGGGCAGATTACAGAACGCCGAACCGCCATCTAAAGCCACACAATCCCTCGTAGAACCAGGCTTCCATGCTATTTCCTACATGTACAGCATAAAAAACTTATTTAGCCAGCCATCTCCTCTTGTGTGGAGGTGCTTACCGGAAAATGCAACAAGCAATCCTTAAAACACCCAACCATCATTGTTTCCCTTCCCCGCTACTGCTGCTGCTAGAGCTCTTGCCCTCCTCGGGGGCCTGTTTCGCAGCAGCCGACCCTTGACGGTACTTGTCCATCTTCTCGCGCAGGTACCTCCACGTTTTCTGGAAGCCGGCGGTAAGAGGGCCCTTGAGTGACTGTGTGGTAGCAGGCCAACTGATCGTACGCTTGATTACCGTGCGAATGTTATTGCGCAGCTCGGCAGGGTCATCCTGCGCGATCCGCCTGTCAAAGCCACCTCCCTCAAGCCTCCTAAAGCCTACGGAGACCTCTTTCTCGCCTTCTTCCATCAACTGGGCAAACTGATGTTGCGGGATGGCCAGCTTCTTCTGATACTGCGTGTACAGGCGCGAGCGGAATGCCTTAGGTAGCCGCCGCACCATGTTACCGCGCTTGACTGGGTCCATATCCTGGATAAGCTTGAGATTCTTCTCCGTGTCCCATACCCAGTCCTTCGCGCTGGCAGCAGGGTCGTTGAAATCAACGTTGGGTAATGTCTCAATGAGAGGAAGATACAGCCTCCTGAAGTTGGCCATGTTATTGCCGACAATGTTCTTTACCTTTCGTGGGTTTTCGGTAGGCAAAGCCATGCGGGGATCACCCAGGTAACTGATTCCAGCGATTGTCGCATAAAGCTCTTCCTCCGTAAAGCTGGGGGGAAGAAGCAACAGCGCTGTCCGCAAAGCGGAGAGAAGATTGATTTGGTTGGCAAAGCGGATTCTGGGATCGTCGCGCAGGATCTTGACGGGTTTGTGAAGCCGCCCAGCCAGGTAAAGCGTATCCCACTGAGTCAGGTCTCTCTCCAATGTGTCCAACTGCACCACACCGTACTTCACCAAGATTCCATTCACGACAACGTATGGGTTGAAGTAGACGCCAGCGCCCAACTTGTCCTGGACAAACGAGACTGCACCCGAGCCCAGACTTGCGAGGGCCGAGTAATGGTCACGGTGTTGTTTCATGTTGAGCGAATGCCAATGCTGAGTATGCGAGACACCAAATATGAAATCAATCATCTTTGGGGTTCCATCTTGTGCCCTTACCACAGCCGGGGGAGCTTTGGGATGAATAGCGCGAATTTCTTCTGGTGTCGGGACCCGGCCGGTCGGCTTCGATTGCGGGAACACCCCCGAACCGTAGGCAAACGCGTAACGAATCGGAGCACGGAACTGCCATGGGATCGCTTTCAGGACTTCTTTGAACTCGGCGTCGAAGGGTATATGCTGGTTCACGCCGAAGTTGGCATGAGGTAGGTCCTTAAAGGATTCGATTTTAAGACTGGGATTGTACTCCCAGTCTTCCACACCGCTTGCTTCGCTTGCAATTGCCTTCTCGGACGTTGTGTCCTGTCGTGCCCTGTTGACGGCGATGTCGGCGGCGGCGTCACGCAAAGCGCTCTTGCGGGCATTCTTTGGCTCGGCAGCAGTGCCGTTGCCGCTGTTGGCAGTTCCATACCTGCACACGATGCTGTATGCCGGGGAGGTTGGGACAAGGACAGCGAGCAATGGACTCACGGACCCGAAGCGCGGCGCGAGACGACGGCCCTGCGGACAAGTGAGAGTGAGTGTGAGCTATGACGTCCCAGCCAAGAAAAATTGATGGACCCTCACGAAGACATACTGTCAGTGACGGGGGAACGAGGCGGCAAGGCATCGCGGTCGCTCTTTCGCAGAATTGGCGGGGGAATCTGCTGCCTCTACTTGTTAATTGGACAGGAACTTTGACGCAGCTTCAGCTGCAGAACGTCACCCCGGGCCAAAGTCCATGTGTGAGCCGGTGGAGGATGGAAAGTTCAAAGACGCAGATGGAAAGCCCAGCGTCTGCCGTTGAATTGCTGCAGCATGCCGTGCAGTGGAGTTTTCGGCTTCCAGACCCCGCAGGGCAGTGTCGGCAGGGGCAGTTTCAGGGCTTTGTCAAACCCACGCCCTTGCCAATCACCGTCTTGGCGTCTTGGCACCGAGGAACAAGCTTTTGGTACGGATGGCGAAACAGACAGCACTACCGCAGTACCGGTCTAAACTGTTACGGTACGTACGGATTACACGGTACGGGCAGGGGGCTCCCCAACATCTTCCACTTGAATCACAATACCTTCTTTGTTCTTATCCATGAAAAGTTGATTAGGTTTTGAAAAGTAGAGAATCGGAACTTACCACCTGCTAGTTAAGTTAGTAAATCAAAACTTGACGCTTCAGTGTTGAAGTAAGGTGTTCGAGGCGAGGTCGGAAAGTCCCGATAACTTAATGAGGGAGAGCAAAACGGATAACAGCCCAGGTGTTGTGGATTTGGTTCAAAACAAATTTCGGGGCGCAGGCGGCGTAATGGTACAACGGCGTGACGGTAATCGTAATGGCAACGTCACTCCACGGGCAGCGCTGCCCAGAACAACCAATCACGGTTGCCGGGGTGCGTGAAGCTTGTTGCTCCCAAACAGTCAATCAAATCATCACTCGTCACGCCGCGGTGCCAACAACATCAAGTAAACCCAACCCCCTTTCCTCAGGCTTGCTTGCGGTCAACGATGCGATCATTCACCCCTCAGGGAGACCCTCCAGGGTCCGAACGACCACCAAGACGCTTGTCTGCAAGCAGCGCTGCTGGCGCGCAATTTCGGGCAAGCATCAGTGGGCCCATCCTCCGTCCCAGGAGCTCTTTGAGAGAATCGAGGGTAGGCTCGAAGCAATGGCACCATCGACGCGTCATTGATGGACGGTCTTGCTGATGTCGCATGTCTGTAGTTACCGAGCTTCAGAAACAGCACAAATACGTTCGACTTTGCCCCATCTAGCCCGACTAACACGATGCCGCGATCGCATTTACGACAATCGCTGCTTTCTGCGCCATCCCCTCCGCGCGGTCGGGAGAATATGGAGATGCCCAGTGTTAGCCGCGAAAGCAGCAAGGAAAACAGGGCGCCAGCAGATGCCGACGAGTACGAGGCCCAGCGCCGATGCATCGAGGAGCTCAAGGCCGAAGTCGCTACTCTGCGGTATCAGATAGACAGCTATGAACAGGAAAAGGAGTTGGCACGGCTGCAGATGGAGAATGAAGTTCGCGAAGCCAAGCGCCGGGCTGAGGAGGATTTCAAGGCCAAGCAGGCCGCTGAGGCTGAGAGATCGCGTGCCCTGCGTCAGGTGGAGACCTTGCAAAGAGAGCTGGACCAACTCAAGGAGGATATGGAGACGCGGCAGCAGGAACTGGAGGGGAAAGTGAGGAATGCGCTCGAAGAATCCAGGCAGCTGCGGGAACAGCTAGAGGAGCTGAGCGCAGAGAAGGGTGAGGCTGCTCGTATGGCTGAGCGTGAGGCTAATGATTTGAAGGCAAAGGTCGCTGCGTCAGAGCGGTTGGTTGAAGAGCTAAGACAAGAAGCTACAGCTCGGGAAGACCTGTTGCAAAAGGCGCAAGCCGCTTCTGCCGAGAAGGATGAGATCATTGGAAAGTTAGAGGCTGAGGTGCTTCGACTAAAGGCACAGACCGGTGATGCGGAAACCATAGCCATCATCCGGAGAGAGCTGTCGGACCAGGTGTCTCACATCCGAATTCTGGAGACCAAGAACAGGGAACAACTGGCCGAGCTTACACATTTGCGCCAGGTTCATAAGGCTGTCGAGGTCGTGGAAGAGGAGAAGCGCACCCTCGTGCGAAAGCTCGAGGCTGCGCAAGCGTTGGAAAAGGAGCTGGCCGAGGAGAGGAGACTACGGCAACGGTTAGAAGACGAAAGGAGGGCATGGACCGCCTATCTCCAGAGCGAAGGAAACAGCGCCGACGAGTTCGATTCCCCCGAAGCTGTCGCGCGAGCCCTTGTTGCGGAGCGCTTGCACTCAGCCTCTCTGGTCGAGAAGCTCGGCGCTTTGCAGCCAGAGATTGCGGACCGCGACAACATCATCAAGGCTTTGGAAGAGGAGAAGGGCAGGCTTCTGGATCAGATTGAGAAGCTTCGGGTCTCTGGCGGACCAGCAGCTGGTAACGATAGAGTTCGTGCCAGGCTGGAGCGTCAACGTGCCCTCGCAATGAAGGAGGTTGAATACCTCCGCGCACAGCTGAAGACATATGAGATGGAAGACTCTACGCTACATCCTGAGAGCATGGAGGATGTGAAAGCCAAGCGTATCCAGGAACTCGAGGACCTTGTCGATCAGTACAAAGCAGAGGTTAGCACCCTCCACGCTGATTTGTCCTCACTTGAATCGGCGTCGAAGAGCCCTGCCCAGCCTGTCTTGGGAACTAAGAGGTCAAGAGAGGGAGACGACGTGGAGAATGAGCAGCTAGGACAGCTTGCCCGCAAGAACCGTAAACTACAGTCCGAGCTCGCTGACCTGCAAACTGCTCACAAGCTTCTAGAGAAGGAGCACCAAGTATTGTCACAGCAACTGGCTGCTGCAAAGGAACAACTCAATACACGCATCTTGCAGCTCCGTTCCAACCCGACCTCCGACCACGAAGCCGTCAAGGCTGCCACGCTCGCGGCGCTCAAGCAGGAGAATGCTGAGCTCCTAGCCCACATCCAGCGCCAACCAACCCTCTTCGCGACAGTGCCTGCCTCACAGCTCGCGGCTGCGCAGCGCGAAATCGCCGAGGCCAAGGCCGAAACAGCATCAGCGCGCAAACAGGCTCGCCGACTCAAGGAAGTCTGGGCCGCCAAGTCAGCCGAGTTCAAAGAGGCTGTATTCAGCACGCTTGGCTGGACGGTCACCTTCATCCCGGGCGGGAAGATGCGCGTCGAGAGCGTGTACTATCCGTCGCAGACAGACGAGCACGAGAACAGCATCGTGTTCGACGGCGAGAAGGGCACAATGAAGGTTGGCGGCGGGCCGAAAAGCGCGTTCGCGAACCGGATCGCGGACAATATCCAGTTCTGGGTGAGAGAGAAAGGGTGTGTGCCGTGTTTCCTGGCGGCGTTGACACTGGAGTTTTATGAGGAGCATTCGAGGAATAATGGGAAGTAAACTGGCATGTGCATGATCGGGCGGGACTTAGGGGGAATTTGGGCATTGCAGTCGGGATTGGGATGATGTAGGCCTTGCTATTCATGTATAAAACTTTGGCCCTGTTCATACCTCCTAATGACAGGAGGAGGGCTTTTTTTTTGTTTTTTTTTTTCCCTTTCGACAGGCGTTGATAGGGATTTCATGAAACATTTGATGGGATTATTTCCTGGTACAGAGTACAGCATCTCGAAGTGCGGTTCGACGTGCTGCAAGCCTCAGACAGCTTGCTTGCTAGGCATTGGTGAGAAAATGAGATAGTGTAGACAAACTTTGCAATATTTGATATTTCAGTATGTGCATTCTCAGGTCACCTCACTCTCCATACCAGAGAGCTTGTCACCAAAAATAGTCCTACTAACAGTTTAATGTCAACCGCTCTGTACAGGAAGAATACAACTGCCACCCACATGACACAACACGACCGCTCAGAACATTGATCTATCCGCCACTTCTCAGAGCAGACACGTGCCTGACGGCCCCTCCCAATCAAGCATTACCACAAAAAAGCTTTTCTTTCTTTTTTTTTTTCCCTTCCCATTCCTACCCAAACACCAACACTAGGTACCTATCCCTACAGCACACGACATTACTTGCTCTCATACTTCCCGCTGATAACCTTCTTCACAAGCGGTACATCAGCCCAAGTTCTCTCAATGTGAGGCGAAGCCGGCGCTGACGAAATAACTGCCTCATCCGCAAACGGATCCTCCTCCTCCTTCTCCTTGCCCTTGGCCGCCGGGCCCTCAGCAAGCAACCTCGACACCGAGATCCCACTTCCCACACCCTCGGGCTGTGGAGGGACCCACTCCCAGCGCACCTCAACATGGCCAGGCTGCGGCTCGGCGTTCTGGTCGCCAATCACGCGGCAGATTATCTTTGCCCAGTCCTCGGTCAGTGTGACGTCGCCGAGGCGCCAGTAGACAATGTGCTTGTCCTTGAGGTGAGTGCCAGAGGGCTTGGTCTGCACGCCGCTGGCGCGGGCGCCCTCGTAGGTGGCGATGAAGACGGCGTTGGAGAGGGTGACGGGGCTGCGGGTGGCGTGAGAGAATGAGGGGTTCAAACGATACTGCAGGAGCAGGCCGAGCTTGTCGCCTTGAGGCTTCCAGACCGGGTGGAGGGCGATAGGGCAGTGGGGTGCTAGGGCGGTGTCAGATTCGGCGTGGACGCGATAGGTGAAGGCGGGCGTGGTCATCGAGAGATGCGAAACGTCGATCGTGAACTCGTCAGGAGAAGGGGCGTTAGCCACGAAGACGCGGTTCGGGCCGATGGATTCGAGCACCGAGAAATTGTTCAGCCGGATTGTTTCGTGGTCTGTCAAGTCCCAGCAAAGGTCAGAGTCGCAGTGAATAAACCAAGACGATGCGACCTAGAGGTATACTCACCGGTGAAGGGCTTCTCGGGGTCAGGCACGTATGCGAGGGCAATTTCGCCTGTCACCCTGACCGTTTGTGGTTCCCCATCCTTGAAGACGGCAGAAACGGTCTCGATGATAGAGGAGTGCAGGCCAGGGGCTTGGTTTGGCCCATGGAGATCGGGGTGTCTGATGCGAGCAAGAGCGCTGGATGAAGCGCCGACAGAAGTGCCAGAGCGAATTGACTGGGTATCGGAGGCATGGCTTGGCTCAGAGGTTAACGGCGTCGTGGGCGTTACTTTAGGCACTGAGGTGCTGGCTGGCAAGGATGGAGATGGCGGGAAAGGATTCTCGGCAGTAATGTCGGCAATAGGAGCAACTGGCATGTACATGGTATTCCGGACTTCTCTGCGGCCACGAACAGTGCCTGTTCTCCTAGCCGGCACCGCCATACTGGTGAGAGCGTTGGCGACATTGGACATGGCTTGCTGTTTTGCCTCCTGGTCTTCTTCCGCAATGGGCTCGTTTTGAATGTTCAACTTGAACAGCTGCTCGGTTTCTCCTGCTTCAGCAGCCGCTTCTCTTTGAGCCTGGGAGATCGGGTCGTTCATAAGAGGAGGGATCGTGAAGCCCTCGGCGTCTTTCTTGGGCTCTTCCTTAATGGTCTGTGGGAGAGGCGGGACTGGTGGCGGCGTGTCGAAGATGTCCTCAGCTGTGCCATTCAGAAGATTAGGGCGCGCTGGCTGATGATCTCGAGACAGGTCCCCTGTCGTTGTAACACCATTGGTCCCTTCATGTGGCCTCTGCTGGTCCTTGTCCGTAGTGTCACCAGCAGCGGGTTGTTCTGTGGTAGGACGCTCAACCACAGATGACAACCTGTTGTGGGATTCGGCCAGATTGTGGGATGATGCCCTCGGAGATAGCGTGTGGCTGTGACTGCTTCCAAGTCGATGGGAAAAGGAGCCAAGCCCTTTCTGAGGGGAGAGCTGCCCAAACCCGGCGTGAACGCTCTGTCGCCGACGGCCAAGCATGGTCCCGATACGACTGCGAAGCTTAGACTCTGAGCCCGGATTAGCATCCAACAAAAGATCGTATTGCACTATTATTGCCACATACCTGGTTGATGCTCCCGGTGACCGGAGTGCTCACTAACATCATCTCCGGTGACGCTAGCCGCCACAGGGCTCGGAGCAGCAGAGCCTGGCTGTCTGGCCGTCCTACGCTCAACCTTTGGCTTTCCAGCAGTTGTGCGCTGAGCAAAATTGCGGATTTCCTCGGAGGTGTTGACCTCAAGCATAATATTGAGAACCTCTTCGGCGGCCGACTGAGTCCTACCAGCCTGGTCAACCTCGTGGGTCTCGTACTGGGTCAGAACGTCGCGCAGGTGGTTTATCCGTTGTTCATCGAGTGCTTGAAGCGTCTCGAAGATGAATGGCGCTTGGGATTCCCATTGCTGAGTTGCGGTCTCGAGTCTAGCAGCCGCCTGATCAACCTTCTGAGCGCTAGCCTTCCCGCCCTTTTTGTTTAGTTTGTCTGACTTCTCGGTCGCATCCTCCAGTTCTCGGGCCATAGTCTGGAGATTTGACGCTATTGTGTGAATGTTTTGCATCTCCTTTTTGTTCTGAAACTGACGCAGTGGCTGCTCGACATCTTCGTGAATGCGCTGCGCGAATACCTGGTGCGCGGCAGCGATGCTCTCAATCGACTGGAGGATCTTATCCCATGGCGTTTGAAAGACGCTGGAAAGTGGCAACTCATTGTCAGCATAAAATACATAAACGTGACGTGGGATAGACCGGATAGGCGTGACGAACCCAAGCTCGGAGGAGGGGTTAGGGACCTTGAAGACGAGTAGCTTGCGCAGTCCCGCGACATACTGCTCCTCGACCTTTCGGCGCTCCTACAGACCGCGTATCAGCACTGGTCTCCGGGATTCCCGGCAACAATGTTGTCCAGCTCTGGCGCGCCGTACCTGAAGCCAATCGGCGATCTCCTGGTTTGTCTTGGTAATGCGCTTGACGCGGTCTGAGAACACCTGCACGGCCTGGCTGGGCTGGAGGTGCGCCTACAAGGGAAGACACGGAGTCAGCACTCAGACGAACAGACCCCGTCAATGGCACATCAGCGCATACCAGCATCGCCGGATACTCGGTCCGCGAGAGATCGTCTACAGTCGCCATGTTGGAAGCGCTGACATGAACACGACGGGCAAAAGCGAGGGGTCAGGGCAATGGATATGATGTTGGCGAAGGCGGATCAACACATAGCATAGCAGCAGGGTGTTTTTCCAGCGTCGGGCAGTGAGTGAAGTGAGGCCAATAGGGACGGAAATCCGGAGTCGTTTAGTATAGGGACGGCGACGCTAAAAGGGCGCGAATTGCGAATCAGGGGAGACGGCGACCGCGCCACAGCGACGGCTACGTTGTGTGGGCTGACGCGAAGTTGAAAGCAGTGTAGGTAAAGTAATGTTCCGGGGCACGAAGTCGCGAGCGAGGGACCACAACCACATGGACTGCTGCGCACACGGCTTCTGCGACATGCAGGATGCAAACAGCCGGGTCCGAATCGCTGAGCTCTACCTCTGGGCTCCGGGCGCTGGGCTTGATGTCACGGGAACTCTAGAATTGGTGGAGATTCTGGAATTTGGGGCTCTCCCCTTCTTGATGGAGCTGATGGGACTCGCATGCTGCTCTCCCTTGAACGGGCGAATCGTCGCGCGACTTGCCCCTGCCGGCCCAGCCGCGAGCCCCACCTTCAATGAGCAGGGGTCCACCAGCAATTCCACGGGTAGCACAGAAGATCCTGGAAAGCGGAGCGACCACATAACGATGGCTCTGCGATCTGATCGAAACCGTTTGAAGACTCCAGAACATGCATCACCCCTGATTTCCCGCATACTTCCTCAGCGACGCTGCCCAGTTGTGTGATATTCGGGAATCCAAACACCAAAGGTACCCTCTTCATAGTTTCCGCCGTTTTCAACGGGAGCAGAGGCGCTAATATCCTACTGGAAGAACCCGCTGTGGACACCTGAACTTGGAAACTCTTATCTCAAGTGTTAGGTACGCCTCGGATTGCTTACTTACTTAGGGGGGAGGGGCCTCTGTGCCCAAACCTCGTTTCCACGGCAACTCTTACGGGCTGCTGCCCGACTCACCGTCTCACGACGACGATAATGAACATGGCGAGCAACTGCTGACTCTGGATCAGTGTAGTAACCCAACCAAGATGACTGCGTCGGACTGGCGAAGTTCACTCACGGCAGCAGAGCGCTATGACAACATTTACAGGCTGTAAGCCTGGCAACCCCTCCCAGGAGCTCGTTATGGATCATCATTCGTGTTTCGGCTAACCGTCTGCTCTTAGCACCAAGTCGGGAGTTGCGGCCCGCTTGGGGAAGAGTGCCTACAACATCGAGAACGAGGCGTACAAGACGTGCAAGACTAGGGTACGCTTGACTCCTCTCACACTTCTTATGTGGTCCCATGTCTGACTGTCATCAAGGACGAGTACGATGAAATCTGCAATCCGCCGGGGGACGCAGAAGCCCCGTTAGCGGATCTGGACAATGTTGGGCTAGAGGGTGGTGAGCCCAAGACGATTGGCAGCTACTCAGACTGCCGCTATGTGGCTGGCGGTGTGACTGCCGAAGTCTACCGTTCCAAGTCTAACGCTCTGAAGGTCATCGTGGAGACTCGGGATATGAAGCCGCACAACCCGCGACGGGAGGCCAAGATCCTTGAGTCGCTTCGCGGCGGCCCTGGAGTCATTCCCCTTTTGGAGGTCTTCCACGACCAGAACCAACGGCTGGTGCTTGTGTTCCCCTTCATGCCTGTGAGCCTGGCGCATGTGATGGAAAAGGTCACAGCACCGCTACCAGATCCCTTCCTCCGCCACGTCTTCACAGAGTTCTTCAAAGGCCTCGACTTCATCCACTCTCAGGGCATCATTCACCGCGACATTAAGCCATCTGCCATCCTAATCGAGTCCACCAAAGCCTTTACCACCAAACCCCACGTCTACATCTCCGATTTCGGCACAGCCTGGCATCCCGAATTTTCTTCCTCAGACGAACCAGCGGATGAGAAGATTCTCGACGTCGGCACGTCCCAATACCGCGCTCCAGAAGCCCTCTTTGGCCACAAGTCCTACACGACTGCGCTGGACCTTTGGGCAGCCGGTATTGTTCTGGCTGAGTGCATTAAACCAAGCCACAAGCCGATTTTTGAGTCCCGGCCAGCTCACGAGGATGGTAGCCAGCTCGGTCTGATCCTGAGCATTTTTAAGACACTCGGGTCGCCGACTAAGGAGAACTGGCCTGAGGCGGAGAACTTCAAGACCCCGCCGTTCGAGTTTTATAGGTCGTTCGAGGGGGTTGAGGGTGGATGGGAAGGCATCCTACCTACTGTGAGGAAAGAATGGAGGGAGCTGGTGAAGGCTCTGGTGAAGTATGAGAGTGCTTGGAGAGTTACTGCTCGCCAGGTATGTACCTATTACATATGGATTCTCAGTTCCGTTTTTTTTTTTTTTTTTT
>Ga0065720_1018908_pt1 | contig 58730 bp, 50 predicted proteins | sample Thericmetagenome_FD_59107 | JGI IMG/M metagenome (GOLD analysis project Ga0065720, IMG submission 59107) | Thermophilic microbial communities from the Joint Bioenergy Institute, California, USA of rice/straw/compost enrichment - eDNA_2 v2... | ecosystem: Engineered > Solid waste > Grass >... | reverse complement strand
TGGAGCTGTTTAGGAACCAAACGGTACTTTACCAAAGACAGGAGAGGCTTTTGGAGTTTTCCTCAATTTTATTTATTTTTTGAATTCACAATTATTGATCTGGTATAGTGTTTTCAGATCAATTTGGTACCTAACTCCATGAAATACCTTGTTACACCTAAGAAAGGTCATTGGAGGTGAAGATTGAGTTACCATGCAAGAGGGGCATTTTTCCGCCAAAATTGGATGTTGTTATAAATCTCTATTGTAAAAAACTTAATAAAACAATTATTAATCAAAAGGGAGTTAGATTTTAAATTTTCTCATTTGAAAAATTTTTTTCAAATTGAAATTTTTTTGATTCAGTTAGACAAAAAATTATTAATTTGAATTTCACATAGTTCTAATTTCTATAGTTTCTGATCAAATTATCTCATATACTAATGTAATAATTTGCAAATTTTGTAGCATCCCTCTTTCCCCTACACATTGTACTCTCAGATTGGCACTCTAGATCACTTTACTACAAAAAGATGTTGTTGAGCCAAGATAACCTTACCATAGAGTAAAATATAGATTCTTCCATCAGTGATGCTGCTTATTTTAAGAATTCAATTTATAGAGAATGAGTTGAAGATTGAGTTTAAGTCTTCCAGTTGCTTATATCTCAAAAACTTTATAATTTCAGGCTTAATCATTCACAGGAAAACTTATATCTATACATTTGCAACATACAAATCAATAAGACTGAGTTATTAAGAGTCAAAAATGACATCATCTAATCCCTCATAACTTCCAAGTCCAAAGTCTGTCACTTCGTAAATATACATCGTTCCATGAGATGGACTATTAATTCCAGTCATTGCAAAATTGCATTAGATATAAGATACAAGCTCATATAAGAGCTACTCAATGTTCGAGCACCTTGCTTTTGTAAATTATAGATAACTCCAGTCTGAAGAGGTATTATACAACTCCTATATTTTGATTGACTAAATTAATAGGAATCATGAAGCTAGTCGAGGGACTGAATATGAAGCTTACTGCAACGGAGGATTCGTCTATACCATTATCAAATGCTGAAATATTTGACTTATATGTGAAAGTACCCAAAACTGAATCTGCACTGCAATCGTAGATTGTGTAAGTAAAGGTTTTGCCGTTAGGTGACCAAGAATTCAAAATAAAAGTATCTCCACTAGCTGATAATGATGTTAGATTAGCACTACTTACGTCGAAGGCAATAGTTGGTTACAGGTATATTGATCTTGGAGTGAGTTGAACTTGAATAGTACTAATGGTCCAATCGTCAACACCCATAAAAATAATATCGTCAGAGAAGGAATATTTGCCATTGGTATTACTAGCTGAATAAGATTCAATTATTATTATTTTTTTTTTTTTTTTGTATTTTGAAGAGGGTTTATCTTGTTGATAATGAGTTGATTCTTGTTGTTTGAATCAGGAGCAACTGAATAGATTATTATAGGGACAGTTTGGTGAAGGCATGATCTTGTTTGTTGAGCCTGTGGTAGTGCTGTAAATGAAAATTGAGTTATAGACATTGTTGTAGTTGACACTAATGAATTGGGTGTTTTCGTATTAATGGATTTATTACTACAGTAGTATTAAATTGTCTGTTTGAGATTATATTGAGGATTCGTGGTTTGGATGCAGGTCTCAAGAACGAAGAAAAGTAGCCAATATAAAGGTGGCGCAATACGATGCATTATAATAAATTGAATTAAGCAATTATGCTATTATTTATTGGATATTCGACTTCAAGATATGATGAAATCTCATGTACCGGTTAAGAGCTTTAGAGTGAAAATAAAATTATAAGCTTCAGAGCCAAGCACTTAGATGGAAATGGGATAATAAAGTATAGAATGTAGAACGACCAAGTATACAAAGATTTACTTTTTTTTCTTTGAAATTACAGCTTTTACAACTTCAGTGAACATATTGTCTATTCCAGTTCCTAAGCAATTATTGCCTATTAATCAAAGACTTACCTTCTTTTGCTGAAACTTCTCCAAATAAATACCCTCTTCCTTTTGCCCATTTTTGGCTATCACTAGTATTTACGACTTTCTTTCCCTGGTCAATCTAATTTAATTATGACATCTGCGAAGAATATATTACTTTATTGCCACAGACATATACAACAGCATTTGTGGCCCCATATTTGCTGGCCTCATTTATCCACATATCCAGATTTTGGAAAGTTTTGGAAGAGGTGACATCATATACAAGGATAATAGCTTCAGTTTCCTTATAGAAGTCATTTCTGACCTCAAAGAATTCTGGATGTCCAGAAAAGTCCCATATATTGATCTATTCTCTTTACAAAATCACTTGATTATTACATTGACTTGTAGATTGTTTAAGAACACAGGCTTAGTTTGATAATCAACTGCTATAGTAGGAGTATATGTTGATTCAAAAGTTCCATCACAATATTTTTTCGCTATGCAAGTTTTTCCAGTCCCTCCTTCACCCAAAATGGATATCTTAACTCTTTCTAAATCTGGTGCCTTGGTTATCTTGACGTTCTGTGGCCTTTTGGGTTATTAAGGCTAAAAAATGGATTTACCTATCAACCATTTTTATGAAATTACAATATAATTTAAGTTACTTTTCAAATTTGGAAATTTCTATCCTTAACCTTGTAAGCATATATGAAGAGCTGATGAAAAAGGCATGGCCATTGTGATGATTTTTACTTGAAAAACCTGTCCTCACTAATGTAACTGACTCGAATAGAGTAAGACTCAAATCGTTTCTGATTAAATTGGGTTTGAAAAAACTTGATATTTTCAATTTATTTGATAAACTTGTGTCAGAGTCAGAATGAATATTCCAGGAACTAAGCAAAACGAAGGACCATATGACTTCATGGTGAAGCTCCTCATTCTTGGAGATTCTGCAGTAGGAAAATCAGCTCTGATGTGCAAGTTTTGTGACAATAATTTCTCAACTTCACATATTGCAACTATTGGTACGTTTTCTGGTCGTATTTTTTCATCCCACTAGGTGTTGACTTCAAATACAAGACTATTGATGTTGAAAATAAGAAAATCAAGATGCAAATTTGGGACACAGCTGGCCAAGAGAAGTTCAGGTCTATAGTTCAAACATATTACAAAGGAGCAATGGGAATAATCCTTGCATACTCAGTGACAGATAAAAAGTCATTCCAGAATATCGAGGGCTGGATGAAGCAAATCTATAACAATGCTGCTGCAGATGTCATCATTATCCTTGTAGGAAATAAGTGTGATCTTCCTGAGAGAGTTGTTGAATATTCGGAAGGAAAACGTATAGCTGATCAGTACAATATCAAGTTCTTTGAAACTAGCGCCAAAGAAGGAATAAACGTCCATGAGGCATTTTACGAATTGGGAAAAGCTATAAAGGACAAATTTGGAGATGATATTCCTCAACAAATGATGAAGCCACAAGAGCCAGGAACTAACCCTGGAGGCCCTATTAAGATTACTGATAAACCTCAGTCCACTCCAGAGCAAAAGGGAGGATGCAAATGCTAGATAGGTGAATGATAATTCAATTTTTGTATATACACTTCCTTGATAATAGAGAATTCTTGTATGATCACATGCTCACAATTTACGAGGATATGATATAAAACAGTTAAATAGCAAAATGAAAATATGGTGTTTCAAGGGAATATTTATAAGCTAAAAACTAATGAGTGACCAGACCAGATAGTAAGTTTATTGAAGGACTTTGGCCTGGATATCTTTCCAAACTTCATCTATTTTTCTCTTGGCATCAAGATTTAACAGATTGCCCATTCTAGTAATAATTAATTTAAACTTTATTTCATGTACGATTTGTAGTATCCCAAAACTGGTTTAGTCATGGCATGGTAGTTTTCAAGTCTGTTTTTAACGGTATCAGCTTGGTCATCTTTTCTTTGGATCAAAGGCTCACCAGTCACATCATCAAATCCAGCTACTTTAGGTGGGTTGTATTTAACATGATAGGTTCTTCCGCTTGGCTCATGCACTCTTCTTCCAGAAATTCTAAAGATTAAATTTCTAAAAAATGGTTTTTACCTATCAATGAGAGTGGCGTCATCAATTTCGAAGTTGATAACCTGGTCAATTTTGTGTCCAGACTTGGCCAAAAGAGCATCGAGCTTTTTAGCTTGCTCAATGGTTCTGGGATAGCCATCAAAAACAGCTCCCTTTTTACATTCATCACTTTGGAGCTTCTTTGCAAGAACGTCGATGACTAAATCATCGGGAACGAGATCTCCTCTGTTCATAATCTCTTTGGCTTTCATGCCCAAATCAGTTTTCTCTCTAATTTCCTTTCTCAACAAATCTCCAGTTGAAATATGGCAACTGCAGAGTTCCTGAACAAGTTTCATTCCTTGAGTTCCCTTACCAGAGCCTGGGGGTCCTATTGAATTTAGAATCAGAAATTGACAGTGGTACCGAACAATACGATTCTCTTCTCAGGCATTTTAGCACATTTAGCTCTTCTATACATATCGTCATAAACAGCTTGTTCGGGGACAGTGTTAATGTTGAGCATTTCTTCTAACTCTGAATAAAGATATCAAGGAATAAAATATATTTTTATTCTTTTGAATGTTCGAGCTGTTTAAATATGCCTGATTTAATGACGCAATTTAAAATTGGTATTACGATAGCTAAATTTGGCAAATTGTATGCCGGTTGGTCTTAGAAATTCATTTCTTCTAGAATCGCTAAAATTCTTTTTTGGTCTGTTTATTCCCTACTGGAAAAACCCTCCTTCTCTCTGAATTTTACAATAGCCTATTCTCAACACCTATATTCACCTTAAAATATAAGGAGAGCAGTTTCTATTCTGCTTGAAGCCTTAAATCCTAGCAAAACCTAGATGTTAATCCTTGCGTTTAACTAGAGGTTAAGTCTAGTAACCAAGAAGACCTTCTTAGATATCACAGAAAACCATTGCATTTAGAATAATTGACTTGTATCACTTACTTGACCGAGTTCTTAAAGATGAAGTGATGCAAATTAGGCTTCTTAGACCTGTCTCAGGAGAATTTAGCCTTGGTGTGGTGATGAAAGCCCAATCCAACTAAAAAACCTTCAATAAACCTAACATTAATAAATCGAGTGGAGGTGTATCCTTGAAAACAGTTATATAAGTAACGAAGAGAGATCGTTATATTCTGAGAATATGCATCGAAGCTTTTCCTTTAGAATTGAAATCTATTCGAATTTCGAATGTGTCAATTGAAAAACCTTCATGAGTTGCAAGAAAATATCTGGTTTTTACATTAAGACAAGAAGAAATCTTTAGATTCTTATGATTAAGTTAGTATCACACGCAAGATTTTAGACTGTTCTGGCCTTGGATATTTCGATGCCTCAAAAATAAATTTATTCGTTAGATTTGTGCACATTCAATGCTCTTACATTGCCAACAATCTTTTTGAGCTAAACCCAGTCTAATCCTCAGTTTTGCATCAAAGATGCATAAGGGGAACAATGATTAGTATATTCAAAGAGCAAGAGCATCTCAATTTGTCATTCTAAGAGAAGCGAGGATTTGATTATATTACTGACATTCTTACACTCTAAGGCCGCAGTATTACCTGAATTGACACTCATGATGAAGGATAATTTCTCAACGACAAGTTGGATCATACCTGGTTAGATATAACTTGAAGAATAAAATTACAATTTTAGACTAATAATACCAGATTATAATATACCTAGACTTAGATTATGATGCTATAAACCCATCATAGTGACTTCATATTCATGTATTAGGATCAAAGGAAGATGTGTGCCAAATGATAACAAAGTGAAAATAAGGGAATGCGAATAACACAGAAGTGAACCTAAAGTACTTAGCTCAAAGACATATTAATCCCTATTTGAAGCTAGTCTTAAGCCAATACGTTATAGTATGAAAATTACTCAGGGTTTGGAGGCTGTTGCTGATCTTGAGGAAATTGTTAATATTGAAAATACTCCTATAAAGCCAAATGGAAAAAATTCCTTCCTAATTGAAATCCACGGTTCTCAACACATCTTTGAAGAAAGATGAACTATACATCTCAAAAACAATATAGCTTCATATAAATAGAGACTTAGCCCATAATGATTAGAACAAACCAACATTGAAAATTGATAATTCCAATGACTTCACAAAAAAAAAGGACTACATCCAGTTAAAGAAACCTTCGTCAAACAAGGGTTGCCTCAGGGAACATCAGTGGGCCAAAGGATTGTATAGAGTTGGGAAAAGTTCAAAGGATATTAAATTAAACCACCTGAACCTTCAACAAAAGATATAGACTCATTGAATTTAGAGAAGGAGTCTTTCTAGAGAAAGATTCTTGATTGTATCGAATTGTCTTTCGATAACATTCAACTCAATTTCATTCTCAGTAGCAAAGTTAAGAGCAATATAAAGAGGAAAATCATTTTTTCTAAAGCTGGACGAAGACTCTAACATTGATAATCCTCAACCCTCTGAATTATCAGCCAGAAAGACAACTTCAATCCAATAAAGACCAAGAGAATTGGGATCATCAGATTCCTAGATATTCATATCAAGTCTGAGATTTTCTCTAAAGATATAATTCTTAGAACAGCCTTTCAGAGTGCGAAAATTGAGGATTGGTCAATAAGAATGAAGATTAGTACTAAAAAAATCAATATGGATATTGGTAAGATCCATTCATTGGAACTCTATTTTCTTTGTCTGAAGCTGAGAATAGATTTTGAGGCCAAAGAAAAAGTATCACCCAAATCAGGAGAGTAACAAGAAGGGAATATATGATCATGATGATAATATAAATAATAACTGGAGTTGCTAAAAAATTTTTTGCCACTACAATAATATATTGAATTTCTCAAGGGTGAGACTGTATTAAAATTGAGTGTGGGTTAGAGTCTTATTTGAGATTGGATTCTTTTTCTTGGAATATAAGTTATTCTCAGTAACAAAGAGTAACTCGATAAACAAGTACTACTAATTCATCTGATGTAAATCAAATAGATTAAATAAGTTCGTATTTAGTTAGAAGACGCTAGTTACAAAGAAAACAAAGCCCCACAAGGCACTAAAGTAAATAAAATATTTTGCTTTGACCAATTCATTGAACACATCGCCTTCAGGCAATTTCGCTTTTTGGGGTAAATTAGTAGACTGCAGCTCCTTGAGCAGGGACTTCATCAAATTTAGGCCATTATTACCACTGATCTGCTTCTTAAACTCTATGGTAGGTTGTACTCCTTCGATTACGGTTTGCTTGGCCTGTTTCTTTTTATTTTCTTCCTCTTCTGAGTCTTCAACAATTTCAAAATCACTATCAGAATCTTGACCATGATTCTTAGTAACAACATTATAGCCAGAAGCAGCCATATCATGGGACTCCATTTTACCAAACGATTTCTGAACCCTCTTGACCTCTAATGATGTCGGGTCAATTAGTCTCAGATTGAAGTCTCTGATGGTACATCCATTATACATTTTACAGAGCTCTTTGTTCTCTTTACTGTCAAATATTAAAAGAATCTCGGTATCTCCAAGAATCTTCTCGGTTATCTGTCCGGCTTTACTTAAGTTTGAAAGTATTTCATCAGCATCATAATCACTTGGCAAATCTATAACTTTGATAGCTCTGCTAAGCTTTTCATCTATCTCAGCTAAGGACATCTCGAAAAATTTGAGTTTTTTTTGGAAAATAAATTATATAGAAAATTGCTGAATTTATATATAGTTTTTCTGTTAGTGCAAAGTGCTCAAAAATTTGTTTTAGCATTTCTAAACTCTGCTGTAAGGTTTTCTAGACCCCAGATGTATCATCCAAGCTATTGTAGTTCCGAGTTTGAGAAATTAGGAGTTTTATTTTTATTGACATATTGTTATACGTATAACATCAATATTACACAAAAAACTATCAAGCATAATCTACCCATTTGCTGTAAGGTCATCTATAACTTCTCCATTCCCAGTATAGCCAAGGCACCTTGTTCGGTTCCAGCGACTAAAAACTGTCCATTTGGAGCTACAGTCAAAGTGACTATTCGACTACTGAATAGGTCTTTATGATCCTTTACACATCTCTTGTCCTTTAGAGTCCAAATCTTTACTCCACCATCATCTAGTCCTGCGACTAAATACTTCTTATCAGGACTAACTTCGAAAGTCTTGACGTCGCCTGTGTCATTCTTGTCAAATTGATAAATTTCCTTTTTGGCATTGATGTCCCAGATGATCATCTTGTTGTCTTCACTAAGGCTGATGAATGAATCCTTTCCAATGGCTTTTATTCCTCTATTAATAAAATTTTGACCTATCTTCCAAACTTGTTTCATGTCTGGGAAGTCCCAAACAATGATATTATCTTTAGAAGCAGTTATGATCTGCTTCTCATCATTGAGGAATTCAATAGCTGAAACATGATTACTATGCTCTCCTGAGATCGTTTGTACACATTTCTTCTGGTCCAAGTCCCAAATCCTTATACTATAGTCACTTGAGCCACAGACGAGGGTTTTTTGGTTGCTGGCTAGGACCATGGACATCACAAAATAATCTACACTAGCTAAAGTATCGACGCATTTCTTCTGAGTAATATCCCAGATTTGTAATTTTTTCTCAGATTCATTGAATGCAACTAAATGCTTTCCGTTCTTCAATAAGACAAATTTTGAGAGATTTTCAGGCCATGAGCTAATTAATTTCTTTTCTAAAGGATCCCAAACTTTGATAAGCTTATCATTAGCTCCACTAACCACAATTTTGGAAGACCCATCAATACAGACCTCTCTAATTCCATGATCATGAGCTTGGCTGAATGCATAAACACATTTCTTTTCTTTCATATCCCAGATTTTGATATTTTTATCTACACTAGCACTGAATAAATAATTTTCATCCTCTGTCAAGGCAATTTTAGGTTCGCCACTATGAGCCTTCTCCATTCTTTGAAGATGTTTTTTCTCTGGGAAGCTCCATAGGCTTATTGAGCCATCTACAGAAGCACTGATTAATATTTTATTCTCTTTTGTAATAATCAGCTCTCTCGCTGGAGCTGACTTAGGAGCAGCAAGCGAATATAAAAACTTATAGCTGTCCATGTCCCAGATTCTGATTGAGCTGTCAGCCATTCCTCCAATCAGCAATTTATCATCTCTAGTTAAACAGAGGGCTGTAACAACTCCAACATTGTCTGCTCTCTTTGAAAGCACACGAACACATTTTCTTGATTCCAGATCCCAAAACCTGATTTCTTCCTTATAGCCGCTAACCACCTGCTTACTATTACTAGTACTAACAAGAGCATCGGCTCTGCCTGCATCTAGTGAAAGCAAATGCAAAAACTTCATGTTTTCTACGTCCCACATTCTTAGATGGTTATCATTACCGGAACTTATTAAATATTGGTCATTGGGTGTGATAGTCATCGAGAGGATGCTATCTAAATGCGCTTCTTCAAACGTTTGGATGCATTGTCCTTGCTCAAGATTCCAAATCTTGATTGAGCAAGGGGTCTTGTCATCTTTTTCACTTCCACTAATGAAGGTCTTACTATCGTTTGTTACCAAAATAGCCTTAATAGCAGTTCTGTGGGCCCTCTTATGCAATTGTAACAATTTTCTATCTTCGATGTCCCAAACTTGGATAGTACCACTGGAAGACCCAGTGATTAGGTAGTAATTGTTGTGAGTAAGGGTCATGGAGGTAATGAACCCGATTTCTTCACCAAGAAATTGAGCTGAAGCGGGGTCAGACTCGTATCTGCTTATCATTGTTGATATAATTAAGAGATATTTTACTTGGAGAATTTAATTCACTGTTTTAGTCTGAACTTTGGGAAGGGCCACTCTATTACATCCCGATCATTTTTCTAAAACACAGAAATAGGCCAAATTAATCTGTGGAAACCATTACATGCATTTTTCAGCAGCCTAACACCAAAATATTTTAAATAGCCTTCTGGAGGCTCTACACTAATTTTGATCTCTTTAAAAGTCACTTTGAAGTTCATCACTTAAAATTTCAAGGTTGGATCATTAATGGAATATAGAGATGAACCCTTGTTCCCCAATGTGATAATCTCTGGGACAAGAATTTATAAAAACTCTTTGTGTATGACTTTTTTAAATAATGGGAAAGTTCGTGTTAAATATATAGTTCACTCTTTATGAGATTATATAAAGCCCCTTAAATCAGTAAGATTTATTTGATGTTAATGACGGCATCCTTGATGGCATTTGCGACGTACTTAACGTTCTTAGTATTAATTCCACACTAGTCGCTTTACAAAATAGAACTAGAGTATTACCATAGAGATTCTTCCAGACCTAACCAAGTAGATATGGTACTTGCTAGTGAGATAGTCACATTGTTTAGCTAGAATTTTAATGAGATTTGAGAAAAGCTTACGAGTCAATCCAGTGAAGGAGAACATACCAATTTGGCTAGTAATGTGATCCCAGTTTCCTGGAGTGTTAATAGCAATGAGTTCCTTCTTAAGAAGTTCTCTCATATCCTTAATTCTTTGAGAGACCATCTTGACTTCTTGAAGCCAAGCCTTATAGTATTCAGGGTTGCTGAGAATCTTGTGAACAATCCTAGCTCCATTAAGAGGAGGGTTGGAGTACATGGGTCTAATGATGATCCTATAGTATTGAAAAAAAGATTCATCTTTTTACTTTAATTGACTCAAAACCTTTTCAGCTTGGTCCTTGTTGTCAACAATAACGTGGAGGGCACCAATTCTTTCACCATAGAGACCGAAATTTTTGGCAAAGGAGTAAGAGACAAACAAGGGAAGTCCTTGCTCAAGGAAAATGTGGATAGCTCTTCTCTCTCCTTCAACATCACCAGTTGCGAAACCGTGATAGGCAGTGTCAAAGAAGGGAATGAGTTCCTTTCTCCTGAAAAGTTCAGCCAAAGCCTTCCATTGTTCAACAGTAGGATCAACACCAGTAGGGTTATGTGCACAAGTGTGAAGCAAGATAATGGATCCCTTCCTGGCATTTTCAAGGGTATCGCACATTCCCTTAAAGTTAAGACCCTTAGTCTTAGGATCCCAATAAGGATATTCCTTATAAGTTAAGCCTGCATCCTTGATAATAGATTGGTGAGTGACTAGAGACATTAAACCCAATATCTCCTGTAATTTACCCCAAGTAGGATTTGAAATGTAAACATCATTTTGTCCAAAGAATCTTCTGATAAATTCGAAACCAAGTCTGAGGGCACCAGTACCAGATAAGGTTTGGGCAGAAGCAATCTAGTTGTAGTTTTAACAAAAACAGAGGTTTAAATTACTCTTCCTTCCTTGATGGCAGGATGGTTAGCACCTAACAATAACTCTCTTGCACATTGAAGGAATCCTTGATGACCATCAATAGGGAGATATTCCTATAGTTAATTAGCTTGTTTTGATAGAGAAAACTAACCTTATTCAAAGTCTTATCATTGGCAATGTCCAATTGAGCTCTTCTAACGACATCAAAAACATATGGTTGACCATTATTGTCTCTGTAGGCACCAACACAGACGTCAACTTTGTTGGGGTCTTGATCAGCTTTGTAAGCCATGGCAATACCGAAAATTGGATCGGGAGGAGCGAGCTGGACATGAGAAAATGTATCGGCAGCAGTTTTATTCTAATATATCAATAAGAACGGCACTGATAGCTACTTGAGTTAAGTGTCCTTGAATGAGCTGAAGTCTTTCCATGACAAAAAAGGAAAAAATATTGTAATTTTTTGAGAAAAATAAATTATATAAGTTAGTAATTGACGTCATCTAATATATTCAAATAATGACGAGCTGAAATACGTAATATCTTCTGAAAGTTTAAAAACGAGTCTAAAGCGGGAAGTCAAGATTGTCTGATACAAAGCTATTTTACAATCCAAACAGTAACACCTAAATTTGATGAGTATTTTCTTCACAAAAAATTGTACAGTTCAAACTGGAAATCTTGCGTAACTTGCAACAAGACCGCCATCCAAAACTGATTTATTTTACACTGTGGAGTTATTTCATTCAAATTATATTGAATGAAAAGGAGTAATACCTCTCTACAGTGAGGAATGTTAGTCAAAAATAGACAACCAACTATATCTTGAGTAGGCTGCTCTGTTTTTTGACTCTTTACTATATGCATTCATATCTACCGTTGTTTGCTGTACTTCGAGCAAACAAGCTCGGCCAATGCAATTAGAGAATCTTTTATTCAAATCTCTTGAAATAAAAACTTGAAAACACAGAAAAAAAAGGTTCAATTTTCCTCACATATTTTTTTCCTATTTATCCCGTAATTAAGTATTCTCTGATTGATCGTTTGACGTTTTTCGTTGATTCCAGCCTTTTTTATCTAACAATTCTGATACTGGTCTTTCAATTATATTTCATACATTCAATAACATTCATTCCAGATATACCGCATGCAATATTATTTAAGGATTTCAGACATCTAACTCTTCAATAGCCTTTCTAGCCTGTTCTGCCTCTCTGTGAATTTTCTTTGGATAAATCTATGGCCAGGATAGTAAGATTTCATAAATCAGTGTATCTAAGAGGGCTTGATGATAACAGCAACTTCAAACTGATGACCACTGTAGATAATTTTACAGAAAACACTTTTTTATCGCCAAGAAATTCTTTAGTTTCATGTGATTCCTAGAGATTTCATAAGATTTTTTTTTGAAATATTGATAAATATTGTAAATTTGATAATACAAGGGATATAATGAGAATCTTACAATTTGGAACAATCAATAAACAAGATTGTACAAATTGATATCCAGAGTAACAGAAAGGACCAGATCTAAATAATTATCTCATAGTCCGAAATTGAAAGAATCAATCAAGAAAATAATTAAGTTAGAATTTCTTTGGAGGGGAATCTTCCTCGAACAAAGACCATTTCCTATCCATCTCAGGCTTAAATCTCTTAGGCCTTGTTTTGAACCTGTTTCTATACCAATTAAATTTGTGTAAACTATTTTACTTGAAAGTTTCCTCAAGAAATCTCTGATTTTCTTCATGGAGAATGTCATATCTTGCAAATTCAAAGCTGCTAGCATCTAGCTTAACATTTCCTTTCTACTTGGTTAGACAAGCCCATTTTAGTTATTTACAATTTTCTCATTGTCATAGAATGGGTTCAAAATTTCACTGTTTCTGAATTTCTTATTCTCTTTTACAAAATTGCTTAGATCATGAGATCCAGAAATTTCAGGGATGATAGGGGGTGTCATATTCAAAATATTGTCCCAATCAATTCCTACTGCGTTACAAAATATTCCTAAAAATACCTTTGAAGAAAGGATGAGCCTTAATTTCTTCAACTCCTTTAGCACCCAATCTCTTAGTCATATCAATAGTCAACAGTTTATCAATCAGATCTTTGGCTTCTGGAGTAATACAGCCTTCATCATATCCAATAGTAAGTTGATCCCAAGGAATTCTTCTATTCAAAATATTCTCAAAGACTTTTTCCATATCTTCATCATTGAAGGGAGGTATCCCAACAATAAATTCAAAAAGTAAGACTCCCACACTCCACCAATCGATACAAGGACTGTCATAACAAGTTCCATTCAAAATTTCAGGAGGAATATAGTCAGGAGTTCCCACAACTCTATTTCCATTTTTCCCTTTCTTCCTAATAGAAGTCCCATTCTTGCTAATGCTGAGCTTTGCACTAGGGGTCAAATTGCCTGAGTCTTTTACACTGCTCCAATTTAGGGAGATTGAATAGTTACGTTGAACTCCGGGGGGAGACTCACCCCCACTTCTCATATGCCCTTGATTCCTTCCTGAGATTTCAGGCTCAAGGCTGAGTCCTGAGGCTGTTGCTTTCTTTTGGAGTTGTATGCCTACCTCAGAAAGACCAAAATCAGTCAACTTAATATGTCCATTCTTATCTAACAATATATTATCTGGCTTTAAGTCTCTGTGTATAATGTGTAGTTTGTGAAGGGAATCTAAAGCAAGGATGACTTCTGCAATATAAAACTTTGCATATGCTTCATCAAGGGCTCCAAATCTTTCTAATATGGCTCCAAAATCACCACCAATCAGAAATTCCATAACAATACACAAATAATTTTCATGAACAAAGGTAAAGAGGGCTTTGACTACCCAATTTCCCTTAAGCACTTGGAAGACCTTCTTTTCTTTTTTCAACGAATCAAGGTTATTTCTATTCATTCTATCTGAGAAATTAATCAACTTCATAGCATAAGTGTCTCCTGTGGATTTCCTCTTGACAAGCCAGACTCTTCCGAATGCACCTTTGCTGATAGGAAGGATAAATTCAAAGTCATCTATACCTATGAGCGATACTTCTCTATTTTTCTTGGCGAATTTCTTGACAGTCAAGGGGTCATCACTAAAATAATCTGCTTCTTTATTAGCCTCATCGTCAAGATGGCCTTCGTCTAGGACACTTTCATTAATAAGTTCCTCTTCTAGATCAGAGCCTGATCTTTCAGACTTGTTTTCCTCACTTCTTTCAGTCACTGGTGAACTTGACACGGACTCGTCATCACTCAATTTGATTGTAGCTGATCTAATCTCCTCTTCTGGGTTTTCCTCTAATAAGGTTACATAATTCTATGATACTCTGTACCTGTGATCTTTGTTACAACAGTTAGACTGAGATGATGACGGAGTTGCAATGAGGTCTTTTGAGGGATCTTAATACTGGATAATCTTGGGCTACGTGATTTGGGGCTTGGCCCTGTTCCATTGTTTTCACTAGAATTCATTGTTGTGTTGTCATCAACAGTTTTTCTTCTCTCATATCTTGAGAAATGGGATCTTCTGATACTGTTTGGCGAAATAATTTTGATTCCAGAATGCAGGCTTTGCGATCTAACTGGAGATAGTTTATCGGGTTTTTTCTTAGGAGGATCTTCTGCAAAAATAATTTTCCTGATTGAGAGTTTATCAAAGATAGACTTTTTCTTTGGACCTAGAAAATAAAGAAATTGTAAACAATATTACTGGTTTCGCTGTTTTTTGCTCTTTCTTTTTTGATCTTATTAATAATTTTCCTCAAATTCTTTTCAAAGATTTCATATCTAACGGTCAACTTCGGTTTCTCTACGCTCTTGGACCTAAAGTGAACTGTTCTTTTTTTCTCAAACAGCTTTGCTTGATTGGTGCTTTGATTTCTGAGTAGTTTAGTATCGTCAATTATAACTATAGAGTTCTTTTGACCTGAATGAGACTCTTGAGATTCTTCATTAGTGTCTACGCTAAGGGCCACTGATCCTCTTTTGGATCGACTTCTAGAAGAAGATCCTTGGGAGTAAGCAGGCTTTGGAGAGATATCTATACCTTCTAGTTCCTTGCGATTAATATCAAGAGATTTCATAGCCTCATATTTTCTCTTGATTAACTCGAGGACTCTAACAGCACAGGATATAAACTTTTCGTCCTTAATATTCTCTAAATGATGGCTAATGTCTCTCTTGGCTTCTTCTGAGACTACTTTGGCCTCATGGCTATATTCGTCAATATTCTGAATGAGATTGATGTAGTTAGTAAGAGTGGAATATCCTTTCATTCTAGTATTTAAAGACTTAATCTTCTGTAGTTTATCACGCCACAAATTATTATAATGAGCTCTATTTTCTTCATAGGGATTCATCATTGTCAAGACCTTTTGTTCTTTTCTTGTGCCAATTTTTGGTCCATCATCTTGAGCACGTTTTTGACCAGGAGAAGTGATAGGTTGGAACATATCTCCGATGGCATTGTTCATCTCTTGGACTCCTACTGTAGTACTCTTTTTGAGTACGGGTTTAAATTTAGCAACGGCTTTCTTGGGTTGTGTATCAGTGGACCTGTTGGGTGAGTTTAAGCTGGGTTCTGTGGAATTATTGACATTAACAGAGTCATTTTTAGCAGCTAGACCACTATTTTTCTTGTTTTTCTCTCTATCTCTTATTGCTTTTGCGATTGGATCGTCATCATCTATCTCATCTTCTGGATTTTCTTCTTTAAGGGGAGTCTCTTTAGTCAAATCAAAAAGTAAAAGTCCCTCTCTTTTAGGTGATTTCTGCAGGGAGCTAATCTTTGTATCATTCTTGTCACTATTCTCTTTAGGCTTTAATTTATTCCAAATTAGAGGGGTTGGGGGCTGCGACCATGAATCAGCGGTGGAATCAAAATGAATTGTTAGGGAATTCTCAGTGTCTCTGGTTCTGGCTGTGGATATGTCTTCAGGAGGAAGTTCCATAATTATATCACCAGGAGTATTTTGAACTATTGGTGAATCTCTTCCATCTTCTGAGTCGATATGAGGTACGATGACATGAGTAATAGAACGATGATCATTTCTGACTTGACTTTTCATTCTCAGAAGTGAATTTCTTTCTATGACTAATTCTATGTTTGTATTTCTCTTATTTTGAATAATCGTCAAAGAAGCCTCTGCAAGCTTGTTGTTGAGTTCTTGAATCTTATACTCTGCCTCTAGCTTGTTTCTGCAGAAGTGGGAGTGATTTTTCAACTTTTTTGCGGGAACTTTCTTTCCACAGATACGGCAAGCAACTTTGATATTGCTTCAAGAATTAAAAATCAATTAAAAACGACTACTCTAAATCATAGTGTCCCCATTTTTCCAATTTCCAGACAAAGTAATTCTTCAACAGGCTCGTCTTGGAGCTCACGATAACCTCATTTTCATCTTCCCTTAGTCCAGTGACCTTTGCATAGGGATGTCCAGCCCCCGTGTCACTTGTCTCTCTTTGTGGTCTCAACAATCCAAATGGAGACTTCACAGGCGTTTCCCTATACAACAATCACAAATATGCTAATTCAGTACTGTTTTGTAGGAGATCCTTCATTATACTTAAATGGAGAACTCAGAATTTGGTCTTGACTAATTCTGAAACTCCTCTTAACCGGGATATTAGCTAACAATTAGATTGTTTCTATGCGTATATACCTAATTGATAGTAGTAAATGTAGTGGCCCATGTGTGCTAGGATAAATTTTAGCTTGCCTATGATCGCTTTGATATTTCTATGAAGTTTCAAATTTATCATTGATATTTTACTTTTTCCAAATTCCCTCTCTCAGAGACAAGTCTATGCTTCTTACCCTCAAAAGGGCGGCCTCTGTAAAGTTACTACCCTCTTGCTTGGTCTTGCTGTTTGGTGGGCTATTATATTTGACTGTTCCATTTTCTTCTAAATCTAATTGCTTGTCTATCTCATTTGTTCTTCTGAATATCATCTCGCAGTCTGCTTCTCTAAGAGCAAGTGTATTTGATTCTTTAAGTAAACAGATCAGTATCATCAAGTTTTCAACGATATCGGTCTAGCGCATTATGTGAAAGCCAAAAGTGTTTACTTTATTTAATGAATCCGCTTCCTCATAATTCTCAAGACATTCTAACAGGAGCTTTTCTAAATCATCAGCAGACTAAGAAATTAGTCATATAACCGGTGACTATTACGTCTAACTTAATTTTCTTCAGTATTTTTAGGTTCTCAGTGTAAGAAACTATCTTTTCCATCTCAAAATCGATCACAGAGTGACATCTAATTCTCCTAGGACCAGCAGAAGAGTCTCTAACACCCAGAAGCTCTTTTCTATTCTCAATTAATGTTTGAATGGAGGCTTTGATTTTATTCTCTCGTGCCACTGCATTTCTTGGAAATCGATTCACGTACAACTCTTCAGAGTCTGAGTTATTGCAGAAAGCCAGGCGCGAAAAATGGCTTAATTTTGTTCTTGTCGGCTCTTTATTTTCCATAACTATTAATTATTTTCGTACATTTAAATAAATTGAATTGCTTTAGATATAACTCTTTCTAACTTTTTCCAGTTCCAACATCCTAATCATTGACATAAGAGGGCAACCTAAGGAACCAGCTCTTTCGAGCACCGCTCATGAATTCTACATGCGTGGCTTACGAGATCTATGTGGGATTCTTGAATAATAAATTGACCGAACAGGCTTTACCGGATACTACAAATGATTATTATTAACATCATTCTATGAGATTATACCAGAAGTTCAAGTCCTAATTGAAGCAGTAGTTATGAAAAGGCCTAACATATTTCACACAAGTTTTTCTCCTCAATTGTAAATATAAATGATCAGCATCATTTGAAGGTGTAAAACAACAATGAAACTTTATTGTAATTTTTAAAGCCCGAGCTTCTCACTATTTGAGGTCAGGGTTTCAACAATCATGAAACAAATGCAAAGGAACTAACTTTCTTTGTGTAATATCGTGAGTACAAGAGAAATTTGACGCTCTTCTATACGTTAAAAACTTCTTGAAAACCAAGAGACAGATACATCAGGTTTATATACTTACAAAACAGACTTACATTAAACCTTTACATCATAATTTATTCGAAATTCTTCCAGCTTCTGAGGTTCAGCTTGAGATTTACCTTCAGCTCGTTTTTAGATGTTTGGATCACCTTTCTCCTTTGCTTGGGCCATTAAAGTTTTTTCAATAGCCTTAGCTTTAGCTAGGGCTTGCTCTAGTTCCTCCATACCTTCAAATTCTATATCATCAGAGTCAATTGATTCATCATCGGAATCATCTTTCTTTTTATTCTTCTTCTGATTCTTATTATTTTTGATATTCTTTTTATTCTGAGGAGCTTTGGTCTTTGGTTCTTCTTTGTTCATTGTTATCTCAATAACTTTTTCTTCAGCTTTTTCTGCCTTTTTGCCATTCTTTTTATTTGTCTTTTTTTCTTCGATTTCATCGTCATCGTCATCATCACTTTCATCTTCATCATCTAGATCATCATCGTCATCAAAGTCCTCATCATCTTCATCATCTTCTTCCCAGTTCTCCTCCAATTCATCAATGTGTCCCTTAAATGTGAGACCTTCAATGGGTTTTCTAGTTTCAATATCAACAAATAGTCCATTCTCCCAATCAATTTTTCCTAAGAGGTAAGACTTAATGTTGTCTCTAATACCTTTCTTGATTAATCTCAGAACTTTTCTTCTTGATCTCTCTCTCAAGGTGTCCATATAATCTTCCATTTCCTTGAGTTGTTCTCTATTGACTCCGTCTCTATCGCGTTTAGGCTCATCACTATTTTAAGTTAGTCACTAAACAACTATCATTATACCCTGGATCGGGAACAAGCTCCTTTGGTTTGCCACACTTAGTACACAGACCTTCCTTATCTGCACATTTATCGCAGACTGTTCTATATGACTTTTGGATATTTTTCTCTTGGCATTTATTACTATTCACTCAGAGCCATAAAATCGTGTCTTACCATCTAGAAATAGTTCCCTTAGGCTTATATTTTCCATAATTAAGTTTCCACTTGATTTGCTCATAACATCTCTCACAGAGACGATCTAACTTTGCATTGGCTGCTATCTGCTCCATTTTGGGGTTGTACTGGACTTTAAAAGCTTTAGTATTTTGATGCTTTTGTCCAGGTTTCTTGACATTACCTTTTTGTGAGGACATGGATATGAATGATAAATCTTATTTAGTAGAAAAAATATAAGCGTCTGATACTCATTAATAATGACAGAAACAATTATAGGTACAACAGATATTAATTTACAATAAGAACGATAAGAACTAGAATAGCTGATGTTGGGTGCCATCAAACCCTCCCATATTCAAAAAAATCATTCAATTTACTATTGGTCAACTTGGCCAGGGATATTTGAGTCTTCTTCATCATAGACCACCATCTGTGTGGCAGAGATAACCTTCAGAACATTTCCTGGAAGTTTAGTGGTTAGATCCACCTGTAAAACTTGCGTAATTTTCTATAAGTTAAAATGAATTGAGCTATCGAGTTACCTCCCTACATAAATAGCATTCTCCTGTTGACTTCCAGACTTCAAGAGAGCAATCATAGCAAACACCTATAAGATCACTTTCAAATAAGCTAACAATTACCTCCATGACCGCATTCCAAGAAGACAGCATCAGGGTCTTTATCGAAACAAACAAGGCACTTTTGTTCCATAGATTGACTTGAGCTGAGACCCTTGGGTGGTTCTTTTATGCTCTCACTCACGTCATTCTTACTGCTAGCAATAGAGGCTTCGTTATCTCCTTCAAACCCTTGAGGACTGCCCAGAGTTACATACATCGGTTTTGGGACAACTTGGAGGGATTGAATTCTTCTATGATGTGGGGTATTGTGATTGCTGTTTAGATGAGGCTGTAGCAATTCTTCTATAGCTCCGAGATTTCCTTGGAAAGACAATTTGTCTGCCCTTCTATTAGAATGATTGTCTCTTAGAAGACCTTCGCCAGTCGGTTCTGGTGGGTAATCATCAAGAGTTTCTAAGTCAGTGACTATAGGTGCCGCCCCAAAGTTATTCAGGTTTCTCATATGTGTTGATGGTAATTCAAAGTCTTGGATAGAGTCATTTTGGGTCTTGTTCCCCTCGAATTCTAGGTCTTTCTTTTCTTCTTCAAGTTCATCTTCTTCTCTGAGAACTTTATTATTATCACGGAGATTGAGGGGCACAATACTCAAGTTTCCACCATATCTATAACTGGAGATACTCTGACTTATGTTATAGTCTCTTCTGCCACTCGTAAGTAAACCTAAGTCAAAATTGGAAACATTTTGCATTTGAGTTTCTCTATCAGTTTCAGGGATGGTGAGAAGATTCATTTGAGTTTCAGTAGTGGTGTTGGTGTTAGTAGTATTCCGAGTTAGGCGAGAATAGTCAAAGGAGCTATTACGTAGATGACGGAGCTGGTTCCTTCTATGAGTTTTGGCTTGTCCTGACTTTTTCTCTTCGGGATTATTCCTTCTTTTCTTGACTTCCTCAATTTCCTTTTCTGTTGCTCTTCTAAAGTAACTGCTTGAATGTTTTGTCTGAACAGTTATAAGATAAAAGTTACTTCAATTACCAAAAATTTAGGGATGTCCAGATTTTCAGGCTCTTTTGGTTTCTTGTCTTTCTTCTTGTTTTCAGTTTCAGTATTTGCTTGCTCCTCATCATTTGTGGCAGGTAACTCCTCTGCGGAAGCAATTCTCTTTAGGAATTTTCTAAGAAGGTCAATAAAATCAAGTAGATTTACTCTATGCTCTTAAAGAAAATTATACTGTAGGCTGTGAAGATAAAGTTATAGGCCATAACTCCAATGAGAATCAACCTGATATTAACTAACAATATTAACCTTTCTCTTCAAATATTACCGAAGGGTTTTCCCTCATCCAAGATATCCAGGAGTTTAATTATAAATCCACAAGACAAAGCAGTTTCTCCAGTTATATGCAAGAAAAGCCATGACACTCCCTTCACTAAAATTTATTCTCAGTCATTTATTCTACTACTTTCATGGCTTTCGACCTCCCCAAAGAACATAGCACAGCACTTATTCAAAAACATCAAGATACTGGCAAATGTGAATCCGATTAGAATTGAAAACACAACCCAATATACCCAAAATACTTCCCTCCATCTCCATTCAATTATATCATCCATCTTCAGAGCGATATTTAGCAGTTGAGCCACACTGAATAGCTTAAGTCCCAGTCCAAGCTTATATGGTTAGTATTATTATAGTTATCACTTACCACATAGAAAAACTTGGAGTATTGTCTTTTGTTTGTATAGAAAGTGTTCAAAGATTGAATTGTTTCCATTATCAGTAGAGGAGTAAGTGGTAGAAGAATTTTGAAAGACTTATCATTTTGGATGTAGAGAATCAAAAATGCCTATATATATAACTATAGCTAGGCCAGGCCTACCTTAAAAATGATCTGAATTATTGAATTTAGGATCCCAAGACACTTTCTTCTCATCTCGGTAGACCTAAAATACTTATTCATGATGAGAATGGATATTACCTGGTAGCATAAGGGGATTTGGGAGATATTACAAGTTGAATTATCGAATAAATGTCGAAAGACCAAAGAAAAGCAATTGGATAAATATAAGAAAGGTTTGCTTCGATGCACAATAAAATAAATCCTAGCAGGAAAAAGCAAAGGACATTCCATCTAATCGAAGCTAATAAAAAATCCTTGAGGATCTGTTGCAAGGCGAGATTTTCATTTTCAATATTCTGCCTAGTGGTATCATTATTATTGCTCACATCTAATTCATCAGCTCCCCCACGTCCTCTTAAAACATAGCTGTTATTCGGGTCCGTCCGGCGGCTCGGTTGATTTCGAGATTGAGGTGAAACATCAGTTTGGTGTTGGATCCCTCCCATATTAGAGCTTGCCTCAAAATTGAGAACAATATTCCCTGTTCTATTATTGGTTTCTTGGGCAGGTGGTGCAACATCTTCATTGGATTGCTGTCTAACATAACCTTGGGCTATTGTTATAAATATAAGAAATATTGATAACTGTACAATTGGCTCTACTAGAAGCACTAAGTCCAGAATTTTGAATTGACAAAGAGTTCGGAATAATTGAAGTTTGATCTCTTTGTCGTGTTAGTGTATTTCCTGTGCTTGTCATTAGAAAATTACTGAGCTAACTTATTAAATAATTGAAAAAATAGTTAGGCAAATCTATCAACAATAACTTGGCAGAATATAGTTTACGGAGATTCATTATCAAATTTATGTAACCCAGGCCCTATGCATTACAAATCCTCATAATTTAGTTTACTAATCGCTGATTAGGGTCCTTTATACACTTCTTGAGATCATATTTAGTCTTCTATACAAATACTCTCTCAATCAATCTACATTTCAAATGAATTACTTCAGTTCATCCTCTTCATAAAATGATTGTTTTTTGATAGATAGCAGCTTCAATACTTAAGAGTAGTATTCAGTAGCTCTTGTGTATATTATTTATTTATTTATTTTCCAAAATGAGTCTTTTGTACACGAGGGATCTTAGAAATCCCAAATTTCGTTACCAAGACTCCGTTCTGAGAACTAACGAGTCTACAATCTATTCCAATCATTCAGGTACACCCTCTAACAAAAATCAATCCAAACTTAAGCAAGCTATCTCAAATCCAGTGTTTTCTACCCCTTATTCACAGGCTTTCTATGATGAGAAAATAGTAAAGAAAAGTCTTACATATTTGCCTCTTGAAGGATTGCAATTAGCCACTAAAATGATTTCCCCAGTAAAAAATATCGATCCAAAGCCATATTTATTTCAGACACCCCAACACTCACTCCGCAAGGATCCCCAGAGACGATCAACTGACCCTCCTGATATCTCACTTAGAAACCTACGTCTTTCATCCAAAAGAAACGAGAAGATAATTGGCATGATAGATTCATATTATGGAGTTAAACGAGAACCAATACGGCATCAAAAGACCGTTAATCCAAACTTGACTAATCTCCCCTCTCAGTCAATGGATCATGAAAAGTTTAAAAATTATTTGAGCTATCTTCATCAAAATGTTTCAGAATTATCAAAGGAACAATTTCAGAAAAAGCTTAGAGCTAAGCATTACAAGAAAACTGAGAGTTATAATCTCGAAGAAGAAGATCAATTGCTATCTGACCATGTTTTATTCTTACCTCCAGTATATTCTAATAAGTCAGAATCTAGAATGATTGAACCAGCTGCTATGAAGAAGTACTCTAACCAGTCTCGTGGAAACACCTCGAGATTAGAGTCAACCCTAGAAGGAAGGTCCTCAGAGCAGCCAAATAGCGAGTCAAATTCTTCCAAACATGAATTGGGAAAATCAAAGAATAGCTCCAGACAACCTACCTTAAATAATGAGTTGAATAGTTCTCCGGATAGAATCACGACTAGCAGCCGAAAAGAAATCAAAAAGATAGAATCTGAAACTGAATTGGATAATAGAAAAGAATCTGATACTTTCAAAAAATATAGTGACCTCTTCAACAAATTAGCTGAAAATATGAGATATTTATATCTGATATTGAACCACGAGAAAAAGATTGTTGCAGCCGTGGAAGAGCTTTCTCACAGGAATAAAAAAATTTTGGATCTAGTTACAGCAAAAGGGCATAAGATTCAAGACTATGATCCTGAAAAACTTCTTCATAGATTTTCGAAAATTGAAGAAGTTACACATCCGTCGACATTCCATGAAAGAGTAGAGAAGATTAGGGCTGGTAAAATCATAATGGATACAAAAACTATTCAATTATTATATTTATTCAGTGAAAGACTGGAAGAACATGTTATTCTAAAAAAGCGGGAGAGCTTAAAAGGTCTTGAAGAAAAGCTCATTGAAGGAGAAGAGAATTTGTTACGCTTTAGAGAAAAGAAGCTGATCAAATTTAAGAAGGATAAAAGTCAGAAGAGTCTTAAGGAAGCTCAAAGAATTTTACATGAGAAACCCAATATTGATCCTATATTTTTTTTCAAATCTGACCCTTCTACAATGATTAAAAGCTATTCTTTAAATGATGATCTAAAATTCGTGAAAAAGATGAATATTGAAGAAGCAAAATTTATTGGGGAAGTATTTAGTAATTGGTATGATAAGACCATAGAGTTTCAGATGGGAAATGAATAATTGAAGGAATGATATTCTATTAAATAGAAAGTTGAATTAAGATTACAAAGAAGAAATTTATATACGACGGATGAACAAACACAATAAATACAGTATTATCAAGAAAGCTATCCAAGCCAAAATTTCTAATGATATCATCATCTTTTTTTGTACTGGGATATATTCCCTTTATATCTAGTAGAGAAGTGTTCTTCAAGATTTATGACCTCTCCTTATTTCAGATTTTCATCTATTAAAAATTCGAATCCTAAAAGCATATCTTTATTCCCAGTGTCTTTATTCATTAAGATCCCAATGATGTCTCCATGCTTCATTCTGTAAGTTACATGCTTCTTAATTCTCCATGCTTTGCCCTTTATATAGTCCCCATCAATCTTATTCCCAAGATAATATATACCATTTACACTGAGATCGCTTATTTCAAACTGAACACCTTTCTCCAGTTTTTGTGCAGTTAATTTTGCATGTTCCTTAGACATCCTAAGAGCCATATTTTCTGGGAGAGTTCTAAAGTCTTCCCTTCTCAGGACAATCTCAGCAATTGGAGCTGTCCCATGCCAATAGGCAGTCCTTGTTTTATTTACTGTAGTAAAATATTTTTCTAGTTCTGGATCCATTACATACTTGATGGAAAAAGCCCTCACTTTACTAGGCTTTCTTTCTTCAGAATTTTCAACTTTATTATTTCCGTTGGAAGAACCTATAATAATAACCTCATTATCTTCATCAACTTCCGACTTGTGAATCTTTTTATGGGGATCTGGACCAGTTTTTATTTCATCAGTTAAGTCAATGGCGGCATCTTGTGTGGCATGTCTTTTACCATTAACTGATTTATGGCGTGTATTATAGAGAGTTGATTTTTCAACAATAACATCGGACACTTCAAGAAGCCGGGGAATCATTGCTTGCAGTTTCTTAATGTTGGAACCAGGAAGCATATTTCGAAATTTTTGCAAACTTTTAAAGGATTATTGAAAGATATTGAAATATTTACATGGACTCACCACCTTCATTGATCGATTCTAATAGTTCCTGCAGTTCTCCAAGCAATTGTTCAAGAAGATCTATTTGGGACTTTGGAATCCTAGAAAAATAAGGGTATAAATCAAAAAGATGATACGCTTCTGGACTAGATTCTTTCAAAATGAACACCAGAGTATTGAGCCGACTTATCAATGAACTGTGGATGTTAGCTGATAAGATTTTCTTTGACTGAATTGAGAATAACAGCTGGACTAGACTACTCAATTTAGCATCTAATTCCATACTCATCAGAATTGTTTTATTTATGTTTAAAATTAGCAGAATCTGTTAGTTTCATCGACTCATAGACTTGTTCTAGCTTATTTTGTGCTTATCTTAAATGATCAGGCTAAAAACTTAGCTAGAATAGTTGAATGGAAGGTAAAGAAAGAATCCTTGCATACTCTAGATTCAGAAATGGAGTGAAATTATGGATTATTAACTTAATAATGATTTTCTGATTTAATAGCTCAGGATGATATTTATGGTGTATTTTGTCTTCTTGGGAAGGGAAATATCTAATTTTCATAAGATCATTCTAGATTTCATATCTCTATTTCATCATCAAAAACTTGATTAACTGAGTACAATATAATCACAATACAAGCACATATGTGTTAAGGTGTCAATTTGAAGTATTCGATTTGATTATTATGGTGAATTAGCTTTGTTCGAAAAGAAAAAAATGTTCTTTATTTGTTTTGTAGTCAAATAAATCCAAAAGGTGACGATTTAGCAAAAATTAAAATCAAGTATTCATTCTCGAAATAATTTTTACTTTGTTTTAGAGCATTTGGTTATTCTTTTAGACTGAACATTTGAAAGAGGACTGACTAGAGAACTCTGGAGTAGGCTACTGTATCCACCATATCTACACTCTGATGTTTTTAGATCTTCCTAAGAACAAGATAATAGTAGAATTTCGATTGAATTTTCAAGGATGCTTCGGTTATTGCATATGATTGGTAACGCATTCAAATAGCATCCCCTAGATGAAAATTTCACAGGTAATACTACAGAGTCAAGGAGTATTCATTTGATTCGCCATATTACCTACTGCCTTTGAAAGAAATAAATTCTAATCCTGTCGGCTAAAGGCTTCTATTGGATGGATAGATGGATCTGTTTTACTCTTGGAGAAGTCCATGACATTCTCACCAAATGGGGTATAAGTTAGGAAAAATTCTCATTCTTGTTCATATTATGTAGTAATTGTTGAAATCTCAGGAACTGTATAATGAACAAGGCCAATATCATTATGATAAAATTACAGAAATTTAAAGATGAAAGAATGAAAAGTAGTTAAACATCTTTTCCAACCACTTTCAATGTAGCTTGGAAAGTATTCACTAAATGGCTCAGCTCATCAACAGTTTTATCTTGATGTTCAAATCTATTATCCATTTCCTTCTCCAAACCATCGGTTTGATGCAGAAACTCACTCCTTGTTTTCTCATAAAAGTTCTTGATAAGCTTTTCACCTTCTTCAAGTTCATAAACAATATCCTTTTTCACTGTGGCTAATCTTTCACCTCTGTTCTTTCTTTCTTCTAAAATAACTTTATCTATTCTCTTTGCTTCCTCATCTATCTTTTTGAGCATATTCTTCTCTCCTTGAATTCTCTCCTCTGTCTCTTTTTTGAAATTTTCCTCAAGGACTATACAATTAGGCCATTATCATCTTCTTCTTACGAACTATGTTTGCTCTGATTGGCTTAAGATTTTCCTCCGCTTCTCGAATTCTATCCTCTCTTTCTTTAATAATCATTTGTTCAACTTTATCTGCTCTTTGATATAATTTTTCAAAGCCTGCATCCATTTCTGTTACAAGTTCATGGTGTTGTCTATGTAGTTCTTTTTCTAAGACAACAACACGCGCCTCATATTTTTCTTTGAATTCGTTGAAAGTCTTATTTATTGTTATTCCTTGTTGGATTATGAAATTCTTTGTAGAGTCAATCTCACTTGCACATTAGAATAGAAAAAATCATTCTTTACTGATAGACTTCCTCAAATTTTTTTTCCAATTGCTTCTTGGCTTCTTCTCTTACTCTTTTCATTTCATCAAAGTCTTTTTCCATCTCTACTAGCTGACTTCCAAGACCATGGAGCTTTTCATTCTCTGGAGTCAAAGTTTTGAACACTTTTTTGGTGAGAGTTCCTGTAGTCTCGAAGTTATGAAGCATTGTATTTCGACTCTGTATATTTTATTGATTCTTTAATTTGTAACTTGCTTTGTATTTTATACTTGTATCTATAGAATATTACCCTCCAAGGCTTCATGACGTAGTTAATGAGATCACTTATATACATCTGAAGTCTACAATTTGCAACGGTAGTAACTTTAATACTGTACATAGCCACAGTAAAGAAATACAAAAAATTGAACCAAAATTTTACTCAGAAAAGTATTTGATAAAGTAACTCAAGAAAACAATTATTTTATGCTCATTCGACCAAAATTTTCTTGGCAGCTTTTTTATTTATTCTTTCTAAGAGCCTTTCAGTCTTCTCAATTTGACTCATTTGAAAAGCAGTTTCTACATTGCCTGTTAATCTTAAATGTTTTGAGATTGAAGATTTGGGTATATGCCGAGCTGATCTAATCTCCTTAAAGTCTATGGGTTCTTGGTCATACCCATACCTAACAAAATTAACTGATCAGGTATATGGATTACCTTGATATTATTTCATCAGCTCTTTGCTTTTGGACTTCTTCACTGATTGGGTCTTCATTCTTGTAGTTTTGATTTATCATATTCTTGACTGACTTGTGAATATCCTCAAAGCTACTTGAAACTCTCTTTTTCTTTCTTCTTTTCTTTAGTGCTTGCTCAAAATTTGTCAACGTCTCTCCTTTCAAACTCCGAGGAATCATAGCTGTACTCTCTGCATTCCTAGTACTTTTGTATAAGCTTCTTAGATTTGATTTATCATTTTTCTCTTCTGGTGTTTGAAGATCTAGTGATACAATCCTTTCTTGAACTGAAGCTTCTTTTATCTGATGATTCTTAGAAGAAGCCAAGACCAGTCTCTCTGTCTTTGGAATGTGTGTAATTAATCCAAGGTCACTTTTTGTTCTTTTCTTATACAGATTGGCAACCTCTAAATTATGAAGTAAATTAAGTCTTAATTCTTCCTTCCTTAATTTTTTCTCGTCTGTCTTTGAGATGACCTTTTGTCTCGTTCTTTCTGGAGTCGAAGGTCCTGGTTCTGTTTTCATATACTCATCAATACTATTTTTAGATCCTGCTCCATCAAAAGGAATAAATTTTCTTTCAGTTGAAAGAATAAATGCTCCTGCTGTGGTTGGTCTTGTTTCTCTATCATTCAAATTTCTTCGATCCGTCGAAACCACATATCTTACTCTAGACGATGGATGCTCCTCAGAACGAAAGGCTCTTGCACTTAAGACATTATTACTACTCATGATGGCTTTAGAATCTCTCTTGAAGTTGTCAAGAGTTTGAAGGCTAAGCTGTGCTAATTTATTTGCTAGGTTGTGTCCCTCTTGAAAGCCACTGTTAGGACGTTCTGGAGTCCTTGAACCTCCAAATGTAGTAGCGGGTCTCATATGGCGGCTATGTGGAGCTTCACTTCCTTTTTTCCTAAGATTTTCCATGTCTTTCTTCATAGAAAGTTCAGGCATTTGCTCATGCACCCTATACAATAGAACTCTACGATCGGCATACCTATATTTAACGTCTCTGGCTAAGCTATTGGAGGTAACATTTTTACGGGTTGTAGAATTGCTAGTAGTCATTTTTATTTTTGCCTTTTTAGGTGTCTCTAATAAGCCTGCAAGTAAATTCTCATAGTTTGCACCAAACTCTCCCTTAGAGTAGACTGACCTTTGTTTTGCATATTTAATCATTTCATAAACACCGCTATCAAGATTCTTCTTTAATAGATTCACGTTCTCTTGTTTCTTTCGTATTTTTATTGCCTTCTTCCAACCCGTTGTTTTGTCATGCTCATTGGATATTTTAGCCATTTCTTTCAGGTCATGCATAATAATAGAAAGGTCTGGGTCTCCTGAGTCTTTTCGCTTTTTATTGTGTATTAATTGGCGATCGGGATCAAGTCCTGCCAATTGTGCCCTTATTCTAACTTTAGAATTAACGTGAAGGGGCTTCATTAACCTTTCTACATATTTTGTATTGACAATTCTTACATGAGCGGCTTCTTCTGGTTCCTCTTTTAATATTGAATGTGACTTGGACGTAGAAGAAGGCTGATGAGACTCATAAAGCATCAAAGGAAGTATTAGTTAGCAAAGAAAGTTATGAGAGTTAATTTATATTTGCAAAAATAGACTTATATGGGTATATTTGTCTGGATTATTGAATGTTAATGTTGTTTTTGCTTAAAGGAGCTCTATGGGAGAAAACAAACGCCTGAAACTCGTATTATTCATTTTAGAAAGTGTGTAAATATGACTAATCAATTCTTAGGCTAGTTTGAGATATTTCAATGTTGAAAGGATATCAATGATGAAAATAAGTCATTCATGAGCTTCTGATACTTTCAAGTTTGGAATATCCTAGATATTTAAATTCAAACCATTTTAAGAAGTTTAAGCCATTCAGAGAAAAAGAGAAGAAAATAAATATTAGGTTTTGCATTTTTGAAGATGAGAGGAAAATTAATGAAAATATTGAATTAGATCTCTTTTCATTCGAAAACCTAGAATTCAAATCATTTGTTTGTTGAGTTCTGCAGCCCCAAATAAATTTATTTTAGATGCATCGCTTAATTCGTAGTAAGGTCTCCTTTCTCAATTCTCCCGCAGGCCATTTAAAGACTTTATTCCCTATCAATAAAGCTGGATTCTCTAAAAGAATACTAGAGGAAGGTGAATACATCGAAGGTGATTTTGAATTGAGCAATCAAATAAAAAGAAATGAAAATAACAATCTTGAATCAAAAAAGAACTTTGCTAACCTTGACAGTTTCAAGAGAACCTTGATTCAGGCCCACCCCAAGCAAGGTTCTAACCAAGAACAAGCCATTTCAGATTCTTTGAAAAGTCTCCAAGAAAAACTCAAATTTAATCTAGCCGAAGGAGAATCTCTCTCTCACCTGGCTCAACAGAAAAAGTAATAGTTTTAGGAGTTTTCATTGATTTAATAAGGCCAGTACAGACCTCTTTACCAAAGGCAGACCCTGTCCTTGCCACTAGGAAAGTTCAAGCCCAAATAGATAAAATTTCAAACAAGAACCAGGCCACTCTAAACAAACTTTTAGGAAAGTTAAAAAAGATTGATACCTCCGCTACTAACCAAAACCCTGGCGAGAAAATCGTCCACGAAAGAATAGACAAACTTCACAAAGATCTTGTAAAAACTTCAGAAGTCGTGGAGGAATTCTCAAGAGGAGAAGAAGGTATTGATGTCGTCCATGTGGATGAACAAGTCATTCAAGCTTTCCCTAACTATATTGATCAACTTACTCGTGAATTAGTTGCAATAAGAGATGCTCATAAAGGTAAAGTCCTCCCTCAACACACTTTTGAAGAATGGAGAGAGTCTTTAATAAAGGAGGTAAGTTTGCACTTAGCGTATTTAAACTATAGGATGATCCTTGCATCATAAACGATAAGGATGTCAAGAATTATCCAGGATCAAGTAAAGGTCCTCATCCCAAAGATGATCCTGAGTTCTTTGCCGATTGGTACGTGAATAACCTAAATCCCCAAATGAAAGCTGCCTATCAGAATATGGCTCCCTCTGACGCCGGTCTCCCTGACACTGACGAAGGAAAATATAGTGATAGCATTATTGAATTAGGAAGTGAACATGTCCTTCAAACTTCAGTTGCTAACACTGAAATTCCCCTTAGTAGACCTGAAGATAGAATGACTTTTGAAAAGGTTGACTTGACATACGCTTCTGGATTCCTCCCAGGAGAAACTAACCCTCTTCCAGATAGACTTGAAAGGGATGATCATGATAACCAATTCCTTATTGAGCAATGGACTTTGTTTAGATTGTTCCCTATCATGATTGAGTTCTTCTCTTCATTTGATAGAATCTTTGCCCAAATGAGAAATATTCCTGATTCAGGCAGAAAGCTTTCTACTTTGATGAGATATTACAACTTGCTCCCTGAATTCGCTAGAAGCAATCCAGTCGTTAGAAATGTTGTTAGAGGCTTGGAGTTCACTAAGCACAACATTCCTCTTCATGAAAAAGAATTATGGTTAAATTATGTCTGCCAATTCACCTTACCTCGTGAAGAATGTAATTATTGTTACTGTCTTAGTGTTAATTTCTTAGGGTATGAGAAGGCTCTTTCTCAAGCTCTTATCTCTCAAACATACTTTGTTCCTCTTTGGGAAGAAATTCAGCTTTTAGATGAAGACGAAGGAGTAATTAGGACTCTTATAACAATTAATTAAATAATAGGAAGGAGAAGATGAAGAAGCCGAAGAAGCTGACGAGTCTGGAAAGAAAAAGAAGAAGGCCGAGAAGAAAAAAATGTCTGCTCCTGTCAGTGACCCTGAAAGAATGAAGGAATTACAAAAATCTGAAGATATCACTATAAATGAGGACTGGCCTGCTCCTATTAGGCATTTAGACCCATATACACCAAGAGACCCTCAGCCCAACCTCCCCGTACAACTTTGAAATATTATTTTAAATGCTTAGATTGACTTCTATGATAACGAAGACGGATTCTGGGATAATTATTTGGCTTGGAAGGAAAGACAATATGAGGACCTTCCTATGTTTTTAGATAGAAGATATTTTAAACATTAATAAGGTGTATGAATATATGCTATGTAGATGATTAGTTATGAGAGGGAGATATGAACTTTTGAACTCATGTAATAAATAATCAATTTAATACTTTTTGAGTATCGTATCGAAATTTAAAACCTATGGCACGAGGGCAAAGAAGATATGGAAAAGCAAGAGGTCGTGATCCCAACAGATCTCACAAACCAAGCATGCGCAGTGACTCTAGAAGAGACCGAGATAGAGGCAATAGAAACGACAGAAGAGGAGGAGTATTGAATTAAAAAGTGTAATATTGACTTTGCATGCAGAATAAGAGGCCTTACAGAGGCAGAAGAGGTGACAATAGAAGAAGAGGAGACAGATCTAGAAGAGGTGGAAATATTGAGAATAAGCTTGATCAATATTGGAAGGCACACAACAAGCAACCAAGTATCAAGATTGGAAATAGTGTGTTTAAGGATAAATAGGCCATGATCTTGCAATCTCTGCCGATTTAGATAGTTACTGGAAGCAAGCTAAGGCTAAACAAGCAAAAGGTAAGCTCACAGATCCCAACCTATATTTTTTGCAAATAGAAACTGAAAATATACCTGAAGAGACCCAAACTTGGACTAATGCCCCTGAGAAGACTGCCGCCACTACAACCCCTAAGGGAAATAATAAATCCCAGGACGATGCCTTGGATCTTTGAGTACTAATGTGACGGTTTAAAATTTTGGAAGTCTGTGTAGTTGTATGCAAGGTTCTTTTGAATCTTTTAATTAAATCCTTCATTTCCTAAAAAGAATTTATGTTATTCCCAGAACTAATTTATCCTTCTAAACTGTGAAAATATTTTATCAGCATCATGCTCTCACTTTGAGGATGTGCCTCTACTTTATATCTTTGAATGGTTTACCAACAAAAAAATACGGTTCATTAAGGAGAAACTGTAAGAAATCAATATAACTTAAGCATAAGAATTTTGAGTTGAAAAATATAATTCTATGGAAAACCTTAGAATAGATTTTAGTTTTGTGTATTTGAAGTTATAAAAATTTGATCAAATCCGAATTGAAACCCATTTGGCTATGAGCATTTGTACATATGATCTGTATTCTAAATAAGAAAAGTCAATGTCCATGAACCAGTAAAACAAAATTGAATTCAAATTAATAACAATCAAATACACAAAACTAATTTCCACTCTTGAGGTTTTCCAAAGAATTCAGCTTCTGCTTCAACAAATCTAAATTTCCTCCCATCTGGAAAAACTTAAACAAATCTTGCATCCTTTCCAATCCTATAGAATTCAACAAAGCCTCCCCACTGATCTCCTTCTTCTCTGGAACCTTCTTAATCTCCTTCTCTGGACTCGCGCTAACTTTCTCTTGTTCCTGAACATCGTTTTTCTGTTCTGTTCTGTTGTTATCATTGTGACTCTCTTCCTCATCAATTACAACCGGATTATTTCTGTTACTAGGTTTAACTTCATTTTGGAAAGATTGTGGAGGGGGAACCTCTTGCTGAATTTGTGTATTACCACTCACATAACTGGGCATTTGAGGAGGGAGGGGGTGGTGTAAGTAAGAAGAGGCACCTGTTGGAGGATTCACCCCAACAGGAGGCATATTATGAGGGAAATTGTTTGGGCCATAGGTTGGCAGCTGAGAATATGAATTTGAATACCCTTGAGGAGGATAAGGAGGAATTGAGTTAGGTAATAAGGGTACATAATTTGAAGGCATTTGATTGTGCCATATATCCTGCAAATTATAACTCGTTGTTAAGGGCTCACTTGTTTTCGGAATAGGATATTGGTCTAAGTTCGGTAGGATTGAACTAAAATTATAGAGGTTATCTTTAGGTCTGCCTAGTGGTGTCACAGGATCTTTCCTGTCTCGGGATGGGGTTCTTTTGTTCCCATATCCCCTCCTTTCATAATCATCCCCTCTCCTGTCCTTCCTATATCGTCTAGAAGAACTGCTTCTGCTTCGAGAGCGTCTTTCTCTATCACGTGTTCTGTCTCTCTCGCGGTCTCTTTCTCTTTCCCTTTCTCTGCTTCTATCTCTTCTAATTCTATCGTGATAATTTCTATCATGATGATCCCTGTCATAATGCCCTCTGTTATGATATCTGTCCCTACTCCTATCTCGATCATGGTACCCATTTCTATATCTGTCTCTGTCTCTGTCATAATCCCTGTTTCTAGAATGACTACGTTTTCTGTCAGGTTTCTCAATTTTCAAGCCAGTGATTTCTCTTACAGGAGATCTGCTACGCCCTTTATATCTATCTCTACTTCTGCTTCTACTGTATCTAATCCTTCTTTCCCTCTCCTTAGAGGAATTTCGTCTTCTATCATATGATCTTGACCTGGATCTTCTATATCTTGACCCTGATCTTGTTCTACTTCTGGAACGGTCGTATCTTCTCGATCCACGCCTGTCATGTCCTCTAGAACTAGATCTCCTATGTCTTTCTCTAGAGCGTGATCTCGAATATTGCCTTCTATGTGATCGGCTGCGTGATTCTCGTGACGGGTGAATTCCTTTAAATTCTTTTGCAGTTCTATTGATAAACCCAATCAACGCATCCCATAATTTCGGATTTTCCACTTGTGCCTTAAGATCTGGGTACTTTTGGAGTACTCTCTGATAGTCTTCCATATTGACTCGTTCAAAAAATTTGTCTTTGTTTACCTCTTGGGTCTTTGGAACCTGCCGTCTTTCTATCATTAACTTTTTCGTTTCATCATGACCAGGGGTTCTAATCTCAATCCTCCTCTCCCGAGGCTCCTCATCACTACCACCACCAGCTTTTTCGCCCGTTGTGAAAGTTTTCATTTCTGTACCTTTACCATCTCTAATTCCCGAAGATAATCCATCTTTTCCAGCTACATTATCGGTTGAGGAATGTCTCTCTAGATCAGGTTTTGTATTTGCCTTAAAGATTCTTTCGAGAACTGGAGGCTTAGTCTCTTTTGTCTGAAGGGATGCGGTAGTTAAAATTTGGTTTGTGGGTGCGAAGTCAACAAAGAGTTTATTTTCATTAATGATTTGGCCATGCATTTCATTTCTCGCAGCTGTAGATTGTTCCTCCGACTCAAATTCAATTAAAGCATCCTTTTTTGTTGAATCGTTTGATGAGATGATCTTAAATGATACTATCTTGCCAAATCGACCAAATAACTCGTTCACTTTCTGTTCAGTTAGATGAGGAAGATTCTTGATGCATATCTGTTTCTTGTTCAGTGACGCCATATTTCAACCACCTGCACAATTTGAACTCTGTGAAGCTCCTGAGATAATTATGTATTAATTATAATCAATGTTAATTCACTGACTAATGATTTCGATAATAGAAAGGTAAACCTTTGAAAGTTTCGCCTTGTTGTGCTAATTTTAGATAGTCGTAAAGAGACCGAGAGGTTCCATTGATTCAATTTCCCACTGGTTTGTTATCCCAATGACAATACCTATTTTTTGAAAATAAGTCAAACATATCGAATGCTAGTGAGAAATTTTTTGTAAAATTACGCAAAGTGATTTGCAGCAACCGATTGAAACAAGGAACATATGATAAAATATTTTGATTATAACTGTTTAGGGCAAGTCGCTCACATAGTAAGATGAGTGCTAGTACACATTCTATTATCATCATTAGATTTGTTATTTTATCATTTTCTTTATATGTTCTTGGCATCTCTCTCAGCCAAGCCAAGATGTAGATGGATACTAATAATAAACTAATAATAGAAGAGAATAATATAGAATTTGCACTATCTTTTTTATTTAGTTTTGTTTGCCTTGGTAATCTCAAGGAGGTCTAATTGGTGTCAATCTTTCAACTCACAGAGCATAGTAGTTTGAACAGCATTAATAACAGATAATTTGGAAAATAAGACCAAATTATTCAACTTAGAGTCTATCCCTCTCTTGAGCATAGAGAAATTCTCCAGCTTATTTAGTTTATAACAATCCATCTCTTTCTTGACAAAAATATTGACCTTATTGGTTTAATTTTCCAGTTTGTTGTTTGAGGTGATAATGCATTGAATCACCTTACTATATTGCCGATTTCGAAAGTAGGTTTTATACCAGTAAAGAAAAGAGTAGTATAATCAGGATTATCAAAATACTCATTATGTATTGCTATCTTTCCTTCAGAATTAGTTTAACAATTGACAATGTATGGTTACTGCTAATTATGACTAGTGAAAGTATGATAACTATCTGAATTATATAAAGGTAGACTTCAAATGTAGAAATTAATAATCCAGTAAGCCATATGACAGAGGAAATCTAGAATATCTCAAGAAGTTTCTGTTTTTAATGGAAAATGTATCAAGATGACTTTTGAGAATAGTTTGATCATGTCCAACTTCAAGTTTACGTAATTCATCAAATTCAGAGTTGATCTTTCAATGTTCATATGAAGAAACTGCCAAAGCAGTCATCAATATTTTAAATAAATTATCTAAGTTAACTTAGTAATTTTACTCATTTGTAGGCCTAGAAGACCCATTTAGAAGTTCATAACTTCAAAGCCATATTTTCCAAACAGCTAAGCATTTATTTAGTCAGGTGACCCAACGCTAATTAAACTAAATTCTTCAAAATGAGTTATAATATTATCCTAAATGAGCTTTAATAGAATGAGCTCAAATAATAATTCAAAGAATCGAAAATCAAATTTTTCTAACACTCCAAACCATCCCAATTACTCCAAGCAAAGCAGTAATAATGTCCCCCAGGCATTTATTCCAAACTTCCTGCCCATCAATGGCAATTTCCAAGCTTTTCCACAATTCTTCATTCCTCTGATAAATACAAACAACACAAATACGGATCCCCCTGTATATGAGTTTCCAGATTATTCTAAACCCCTCCATGAAAAACAACCTTCTTCAACCACAGCTTCCAACGGAAACTCCCATAATGTCTCTAATATGATACCTCTCTCGTCTTCTATGAATATACAACCAACCCAATTTCAGGATAATAAAGTCCAAAGCAAGAATACAGGTTTCCATGACCCGCCAGGACAACAAAACACTTTTACTAAAGGAATAACTCAACCCTCCAATTTTCCTATTGTTCAGACTTCAAACTCAGAGAATGTTGGAAGTTCAAAAAACGAGAATGCCATCACTCATACAAAGAACAGGATTGAACTTGAAGAATCCAAAGTACCGGTTGTAAACCCTAATAAGATCATAGTGGTACTAGGTTTCTCTATGGCTTATTCACTTTTTCTTAGGAAAGCCAAAAGATTGAGACTGAACATAAAGAGGTGGAAAATTCAATGCACAAGCATCAGATCGAAAAAGAAGATCAGGATCTAGAGGTACTTCACAAGAAAAGGAAAAGCGAGTCTATTATGTCTGAGAAACTTAATACACTCTCAAATGGTTCACTTTCTTTTTTACTTCCACTAATTTTATTCAGAGGTCACAAAGATAAAAGAACGTGAAGTCCAGCTATTGAAGCTACTTTTGACCTCTCCTCCACTGACCGTTAATTCATTGGAGGGGACAAAGAAATTCAAAGAACTAGTAACACATGGCGCTAATGTATTAATCATGATAGATCTCACAAGCTAAGCTCAATGGTCTTACTCCTTCCCTTCCATCAAACTATTTAATACAGCACCTTCTCTCTAGTATCCCAACTGAAACCCTGAAATGTACTTTCCTAATTACCACTTTACTAAAGATATAGATATCTTAGGAGATACGCAAGCCGAAAAAGTTAGAGATCAGGCCGAAATTGATATAATGAGAAAGCTGCTTGTTCAGCAAACAAGAGAGCCTGAAGAAAACCTCCAAATAGAAAAGCAAAAAATAGGACCAATAAATGATGAGAAAGACATAACTGACATCAAGGTATTGCATACAAGCATGCAACCCTTCTATCAAGAAAACCCTAAGATTAAGGAGCTGGAAGATAAGGTAACAACATGAAAATTGTGGATTGATTTTCTAGATGGACAGATTGGAATATTTTTTGAGAGACAAGAAATCAAAATTGAGAGAAGCTGAAAAAGCAGCAGGAGAATCAAAGCACGCAATGGATATCGCCAAGTTGGGAGAGGAATTGGCAACACAGAGAATTAGTAAGATGGGTCTGCTTAATTAAATTCTTGAGTCATTTATATATTGGTTTGAATGTCATGTTCTTTGCCTCTATTTTCGTCACTTTGTATTATATTTTCTTAAAGTATGGGGCTCAAAAATAAGGAAATCTTTGACAATTCATGTCTCTTTTGTGTCAAGAACACAGAATAGAAAATAATATTAACAAGTTAAGGTCACAAAAGATTAATTTCATTTTTCAAAATCTGACATCAAGTAAGCTTTGATTGGAATATGACTAATTAATTCGTACTCCGTAACAATTCATTTTTATATTTTTCTTGTAGAATCAGTTTGTCGAGCAACAAAGCTGTTATAAAATAAGGATCAACCTCTGATGGTGGTCTTTTATCACAAATATTCTCTTTGTTCAGAGTACCATTAAGGATTGAAAGCTCGCTGGAAATATTTTTCAGTCTCATTTGATTACCTTTTTTTAGACCAGAAAGGTATTCTGTTGTTATTTCTTCTGATTTTAGTTGATCCTTCATCTGAGATAGTTTAGAATTCCCATGGTTCCTCAATGAATCAAAAGAAAAAATACATGTGCATCGTAGCCTGTCATAATCACCCTGGATTGGTCTAGAGCTAAAATCTAAATCAACATTATGTTCTTCACCTAGTCGTTTAAGTATATATCTCGATATCCATAGTTGATCACATGATTCAAGAGTGTTATTTGTGCCCATTTGGAACTCCCATTTACTTGGTAGCTTATCTGAGTTCATTGACAAAATATTTAGGCCGGCTTCTAGACAAAGATTGAAATGCTCCTCTGCAATATTTCTACCAAAAGAACGAGTTGAGCCAACTCCACAATAGAAATCGTTATTTGATATAGGATAGGAACCCAATTCTAGTTTTATTGGCCATTTGATTTGAGAACCAACAAAATTGAGGATAAGATATTCTTGAATCCAACCAAAAACAGGCTTTTCCAAATCTGATCTAGACTCGCTAAGGATTTTTCTTGTATGATATCGGAAGTTATTCATTGCAGGAGTCAGTCCATCATTTAAAAATGTTTCGCAGAGCACAATAAAAGCCAATAAATTAGGATCTTTATTCCTATTATCTCTAAAAGGATCTTTACAGAAATATACTGGGACTAGGATAATTTCAGAGTCTGGAGTTGTTGCTTGGTTTGTTGATGACCCATCATAATTCCAAATAGGGAAGTCTTCCAAATTCAAACACTTTTTATGAATGCACATAGTTTTGGACCTGATGTCATTCCCATAACCTCCAATCCATATATATTCTGCAATAGTGATTGTCTGTTCGAGAGAAAGGTTGTCAAAACGCTCTCTTATATCATTTCTCAGTCTTTGGTTGACTCCACTATCCATTTACTGTTGGATTTTTTTAGAGATAATTAATTCTTGATTAAGAAATTAATCCTCAACATAAGCCTAAATTTTTTGGTTTCATCTAGCATGTTTGATTATTACTCCTGATGTCTTCAGAATTCAAATTTCTGTAATTATCTTATAGGTAAAAACTAATCGAGAAGCCTAGCTTGGAGAGTATATTTAAAAATGTCAAGTTAGATAAATGAGCATTGGCAGGACATGTAAAATGCCAATACTATATGGACGCTCAGCAATATATTAGTACAAAGCAAATCAGTGATACAAGCATGAATAGTTTGAATTGAATCTATAGAAGAATTAGAGATTTAGGTAGAGTCTTGATTGTCTCATTAAAGTTTTTGATGTCACAATGATTTCAGGACTAGAAGCCTCTTCCGTTGGCTGATCTATTTTCACATCATCTTTATCATCCACATCACTGTTGAGCAAATAGATTAGTAAGTCTTGAGTATCTCTTATTCCTTGTTTCTTGGTGTTAAACTCAGGCTGGTTTGGTTCCATAGCCCACAATTGGTCCTCTTTCTCCTTTTCAATGATAGATTCCATTGTATGATTATCACTTTCCTCATTTTGATACCTAGATAATTAGCTTTAGAGTCAATTTATTTTACCTTCTGTTTGTTTTGTTAAAAGACTCTAGATTATGAGAAGCCCTTAACTTCAGATCAGTAATTTTGACAAACTGATCTCCCAAATGGCTCTGTGGCTCGGTAGGAATATTCTCTTTGTTAGAGGTATTCGAGATTCTGGCATCAATAGGTGCTAATTTTTTCTTGTTTCCAAAAACAGGTGTGCGTTTAGCTGGAATAGAGACTTTATATCTTGGATTGTAGAGCTCAGAAACATTATTCGCACTATGCATATCTCTGGAATTAGCTGTTTCATTGTGGGTGTTACTTTGAAGGCTGAGTTCATCCAGAGTACTCTTTTTTGTACCAACAGGGCCTCTTGTTTGAATTGATCCTCTATTAGGCACATCCAAGACCTGCTGCAGAACTTGAAAACCTTTATTCTTATTGGGATCAATTGGTTGAACCTGAGCCTTATAATCCTCATGCCACCAATCTTTTAATTCTTCCTTAAGCAATTCTAATTCGATGTTTTTTGTTATTAGTTCACTCTGAAGACGCCTATTTTCAGTTCTCTAATGGTATTACATAGAATTTTGCTAATAATACTGGATCAACGGAGCTTCCTCTACGAGGTATAGCATTGTGTTTTCGAGATGAGATCTCAACTTCGCATTGAGAATTTTGCTTGCTCAGATACCTATGGACAGATGGAAAAGCCGTTCTCTTGGGAACCTTATCACAGGAAATGAACACCAATTTCTGTGAATCAAAAACGCTTGAATTTCCATTAGAATTTTGATTTTGTATTCTTGTGTCTGTTGTCTTCAAGCGATATCCAGGATCCATGTATAATTTATTGTATGCTATGACTTCTTCAATGGGTATTGGAGGGATTCCATAAGTCCTTAAAGCTCTAGGGAGCATTAGATGAAGACAAAAGTAATTAATACTCTCTTTGTTGTCGTTTTAAAAGAACTTGCTCATAGTAATCATTTTTTTTGTTTATGGTGGGCTTTACAGTTCGCACTCTTATTGCCAAATTTTTATTTTGGATGTATTCCTCATATTGATTTACTAGCTTGTTGGGATGAACAATTTTTCTGTTTTTATTCATATTTCGCAAAATAACTCTTTAGATAAATTTTATTTCGAATTTGTTCAGTACTTAACATCTAGGAGTCTGATCTTCAATAAAGGAATTCTGCGCCTCTTTAAAAAGACACCCTTTACAATTAAAGCCAAAAATTAATCCATAGACTATTTTAGATGGAAATTGAAGAAAATGTTGGTTCTATTCAAGGATGTGATAAATTGGATCTTGAGAAAAGAGCATTAAGAGAAGATCTACTGAATATGTAAGCATTTTGTGAATTTATGGAGTTTGTTAAGCTCGAAGCTTCCAAAAATGCTTAAATGAGCTCAGCTTAAAATTTATTTGAAAATTAGAATTCAAAAATATATGCAAAGAATCATCTTGCTTTTCAGCTTATTTCTCTTAACTGTCTCAAGAAGAATAACACCGATTGATATTAGCCTCTCACCAAATAATAAAGATTCTTTGATTACGTTTTCATTGACCTTTAGCTTGGAAACAAGTCTAACCATCAACGATTATATCAAATTGATTTTCCCGATTGAATTAAAACCTCCGACTTCGCTTTTATGGTCGGAAATGGAATCCACATGTGAGACTGATGTCACTCAAGAGATCACGGAGTATAATCAGATCAGTCCCGCTTTATTTTATATCAGATTTCTCAAAAGTAATGGAGATTACCATGCTCCAGTAGCAAAAAGAATATATACAATAACCATTATCGCAGAGCTACTTAATTCTGGAATCCCTGCAGGCATTAAAGGGCCTATCAAGATGTATACAGTTACAACAAATCAAGATAATGCAATTATCATTGATTCTAATCCAGTATTTGGAAACTTTCTCTTAGGAAATCAGCCTGAGGATTTTATATCATTTAGTGTTAGTGTGGATTCTAGTGTAAACAACAAAACTAAGGCTGGTTATTCCTATCCTGTAAACATAGATTTCAGTACTGATGTTCCTATTTTCTCCTCTGCAAGGGTAGTTGGGACTCTTTCTAATCCACAATTCAGATTTGATTACTGTTTTGTTAAAGATGAGGCTGATACTTCAGTATTCCCTACTCCATATTTTATCACTTATCCCATTCCAAATCAATTTGTGATTTTTATAAATGAGAGCCTCTTGCCAGGGAAGTATAAAATTATATGTTTTGTGAGAAATCCTTATCCTGAAACAGGCTTCAGTGATTTCACCCTGATGACAAAGAAAGGATACATGGATACTATAATTGAATTGGCCAAAGCTTCTAATGTGTTTGAATCTTCATCAGCTACAGATCCTATAACGAGTCAGATTAGTTGGAGCGTCAGTCATCACTATGTTCGACTGGGGTGGGGAGTCCCAGCCTCTGAAGCAGCAACCCCTGAAATCTTTGCAATATATAAAGATTCTAATTCAGATGAGAAATGGTACCAATCAATAAAAATTGAGTTTAGACCTTCAACGAATTTGGAAAATAGATTGCATAGGATTGAATTCTACACAATCAATGATCCAGGGCTGACTATCCTGAAGAATTCTATTCAGCACAATTTGCCTGCATTTAGTGCCAATAATCCAATATCATGCAGTATTTCAATTGGGTTCATAAAGTGTACAGGAGTCGGTCAACTAGTCTCCTCTCAATCGTATTATCTAGCATTCCGCTTCAATTTAGCTGATACAGCAAGTGCTATGACTGCAGAATTTGGAAAAATTGATTTATACATAGACGACCAATATGATTCAATATTGATTTCTGATAATTTTAAGACGCTAACACATACGAATATCAAAACTAATAAGGCTTTATATGTGAATGATGGAATCATTGCATATACAAAGACAAAAGATGATGTAACTACTCATGCTTACATACATGCAGGAGACACAACAAATCTATATTTTACATTCAAGTATTTCTCTAGAACAATTGTCGACATAGACAATCCTAACAATAGGGGAATTGAATTCTATACTTCTAACTCTCTTCCTTCAGTTACAGAACCTGAATGCAAATTCGAAGGAATTACCTCAAGTGAGATTTATATTGAAAACTGTGAAATCTCTTCAAAGGCAAACTACTCATTGCTAAGATTTAGGATTGTCACACTAGACAAGTTATCATCTAATGTCCAAAATTTATTTCCATCACCCGGCCCAGGGCCAGGAACTATTATTTTCAAGGGTACCAAATTCAATGGCGATAAACTGTCCTCTTTAAGTATTATTGATGAAAATATATATGACTTTTATGGTAGATGGGTGACAGGATTTTCATCATCTACCTCAACTGTCTCCACATCTGGTGACCCATTTTTCTTTAATTCATTAGTATTCAAGGCTAATACATTACAAAATTTGCAGATAACTTCAAGCTTCTTTTCAGTAGGAAATACTGGAGAATCATTTCCTACACTGATTAGAATTGCAGGAAGCCTTACTACAACTGAAGCTTCAGGAGTTGATAAGTTGCTCGTATTTTTTAATAATTTAGTACCCCTTGGAACAGATTCCCTCTGCTATGGTTCCACAAATGTCAAGTGTACATATAAAACCGGAGAATTAGTTGAAAATACTCATATTGACTCTAGAACTATCTATATTGGGTCCAGATATTTAGAAATAGAAATGGATTCTTTCACTAGTGACTTTAACATTTATGTTCCAGTATCTACTGATTCAACTGCTAGCATTGGATTCTTTATTGTCACCGCAACAAAAGTGAATACCACTTTAACACAACAAGGCATCTTCAAAACCGGTTTATCCATAAGAAAGGATCTTATAGCCTACAACACAGCTCCTGTTTCTATAGAAATAGGCTCAAGCAGTACTGTGGAACTAGGGTTTCCTTCTTCCCCTAAAGCAAAAGTAGGAGAGATCAAAGACATTCCAATCAATGCTCCAAGCTCTTATCTAATAAGTTCAGCACCAGGAGTAGACGATTATGGAGCTGGGTACGGATTATGCGCGGATTATAATTTTAAAACTGATGATTTAGCCTTCACAAAGTATCAAGGGACATTGTCTTCACCCCTTACTGATTGTGTTTTCTTCAGTTATGACGATCCAGGGAATTCAAATAATAAAGTATATTGCAATATATGTCCTGTGCACACTACTATGAATAGCGTTCCGACCCTATCAAATTTTAGAGTACCAATTCTGACAAATCTTGACGCCCTGTCAGTACTCTATGTCGTATCAGATGCTACAGGCCAGTTGTTCAAGGCTGTGAAAGATGAAAGATCTAACGTATTAGATCCAGAAACAGTCGTATCATACCAGCTTGATTCTGGAGAAGGGTTCAAAGGCGACTATACTAGTCATAGCCAGAAGTTCACGTTCAAGATTATTTTTGCAGTAGAGACTCCAGAAGTAACTAGTATAAAATTAACCCCTAGTACTCCAAGTACTTCCCTTCAATTAACAGTATCAAGCACTCCAAAATGTTTTGCCAGTCTTTCTGGAGCTATATGTAGCCCAGCAAATCAAGGAGCTGATATTATAATTGACATAGATTCGAATAACGGTAACTGGAAGACCAATACAGAATATACTTTCTCTTTCTTTGTGGACCCAGTTGGTCCGGCTACTACTATCGATTTTAGCGTAATTGTAGGAGTAACCATTGGAGGTACATTTCTTCCACAGCAGCAAGCGGCTACACCATCATCTTATCAAATTGTATCTGATGGAACTGTTCCAGAGCTTCTATTGGATGAAATACAATATTTATTAGGAGCGACACAAGGTCTTGCGACATTTTCATTTGCCATTACAATCCCAAAGACTCTGGGACTATATGAGAACGAATTTATTAATTGTGATTTGGGTAGTCTTGCCTTGACAAATACAGATCCTAATGTCAATCATCATTGCCATATAAGAATTTCTGGAAAAATCTCACTCGGATTTAGTTACTGTGAGTTAAACTGGCCTTTGATTAAATTGAAAGCTCGAGAGGACATTGATGATTCAAAGCTGACAGTTGTTCTTACTCATGTGTCTGTACCGAATGTCATCAATCCAACAGGAATTTCCTGCTCACTTCATAAAGCTGACAACACTGGCTTTGCATCATCACCAACATACAAATTACCTAGTTTGACTAAAACTCAATCATTTTTAGCAAGTGAAATAAACCTCTTTAATCCTTATGCTCTAAAGTCATATGTTGCTAACCTAGAACTGAAGACAATTGTGAGTAATTATGATTTTGATTTGCAGGGTGGTCTCTATCTTTATTTCCCCTCTTATTATAGCCCAACTCTAGGATATGATACTTTCAATTGCTCGTATTCAAACATTCCCATAGAATGCACTCTGATCGATGACTTCATACTGAAGATTAATCCCACTACGTCAACTATTCCAAGGATGAGTTGGATGAAGATCAAGATCTTTGGAGTCATTTTCCCAGAAGTCCCTAGTGGTACAAATGAGCAATACTATGTTGCCTTTGACAATGATAATAATCCAACTGTGGTTAACAAATATGGATTTATTCCTAACATTCCAGAAGACTCATTCCCTCTTCACCTCCAAACTTCACTTGACTTTGAGATCAATTCAAAACAAGTTCTCACTTCAATGAGTTTCACTTTTAACCCAGCTTTATTTGTTTCATCCATTGAAGAAGGAACTCAAATAGTCATCGACTTCCCCAATATTTTTACATACTATCTGTACAACGTAGCTACTCCAAAGATCAGTTTTAAGAACATAAACTCAGGCCAAGATTTATCATTTACATCCAGCATTTCAGGAGGAAGAGTAACGATAATCCTAGGAGAGCAATTTGTATCAACTGGACTATATCAGCTTGTCTTTTCTCACCTGCGCACTCCCGATTATGCTATGTGTAAATATATTAAACCTGCAGTTACAATTGTGGATGGTAATGATTTTGATATTTTATATTTATCCACTCAAAATAGCTTTGATTCTTCTAGCACAGCATTTCCTGATAGCCCAAGCCTGATAGACTTCGTGTGGAAAGACACAACGGGCACAATAATTACAAATCTGAATTTAAATAAGGGTGTATATTCAACCCTCCTAAGAATTACTCCAGCTGATGGAAATGTTCTAGTTTCTGATATTGGCCTCTCCCTTGAAGGTAAGCGTTTTGTTGTCTCTCCGAGTAGCATTAAAGCAGCAAAAGGTGCTCAATATATTGAACTTAGAATTGCTCCAACTGATAGTCTAACATCCACCAATACTTATAGTATACAGTTTGATATTAACAGAAACGAATCATTATTATATAAGAATCCTCCAATAATCACCGCTACAATTGTCTCTGGAAAGAAGAGTCTTCCAGCATACGATTTTGAAATCCCACGAGGTGGATTTTCATTACCAATTGTTTGGGATTTGGATTCAATTAATGCAATTCCAAGAGATGATCTAAATGTGACGGCAACTATCCTGGATCCAACCGATGGAAATTTTCGACTCATTACGTCTGCTTCGCTTATATTTACTCCTACAAATTATATTGGAAGCTTTGTCTTTGCTGCAGATTCTTCTCTAGTGGAAACTACCCAATTAAGAGTTCAATACTCGATTTCTGGTACTAATGCCAATGATTATCAACTTGCTACTCCTGTTGTCTATGCAACAATAACTTCCCCAGTTTCCACAGCTCCTTCTCTTCAAACATTTACTGTGACAAGCCAATACTCACCTATAAAACAGGAAGTGATCATCAATCCAACTCAGCCTGTTAACATTTATTATTATAATGTCATGAAACATAATTATCAAGAATTCACTTGCGATTATATAAAAAATCATGCAACAATACCGCCTACATACAATTCGAGTGATAAGACTCAAACTCAATTTGGGTTATTAATAGTCTCTAATCCCAATCAGCTTACATCTTTCGAAATTACAAATTTGCTTTCTAACACCACTTATACTCTAACAGTCTGTGTGCAAAATCAAGGAGGAATTTACTCGAAGAATTGGTACCAAAAGACCTACACCACTGTCCACAATGGACAAGGAGTATATCAAATATCTTTTGTTGTCGATAATCCAATAACTCAATACCAGCTTGCTGCAATATGCTGCTACATAGCAAATAAGTACTCTTTACCACCAACAAAGTAATTTTCTTCTTCTCTGTTTAATTTTCTAGCGTGCTTTCAGAGTTCATTGGAATATCGTGTCAAAATATCTCAACCGCAAACAATGATACTAAAAATGTTGCCAGGTTCTTTTCAATAATGGTCTATGGTGACAAAACAAATCCTCAAATATCAACTTTAACCCAAGATTTGAAATCTTTAGTAGATAACTGGAACAGTCCTACCAGTGAACAAAGAAAAGAAATCGAGGATTTTTTTAATACCATCGGCTTGACTGACAAATTCCAGAGCGCAACATTTAGTCTTACCTCAACTCTAGATGTTCCTACCTATACTGGATCGACCTCAATCTATCTATCTTATGATTGGTTTACAGTAAAGGGCATCGGCCTTAATCAGCCAGCTACAATATACTCAGTAATTTACAGATCATTTAAAGGAACTCCGACTTCAGATCAAGTTAAGAGAGGACTTGAACCTGATGGAACCCCAGCAGTGCATCTCCAAATAGAGTTTTCTAGTGATCCTATCGAGATAACATACACCGGACTAGACCCTAATATCAATTTCACAATTGCTTATTTTGCTGAAGTTGGTACACGCAGTGGTTATTCTTACGAGACCAATGTTGTGCTTCATAAAGGAAAGACACTTGAATATAATCCTCAGACAATTAGCGGGACCAGGATAGAACTTATCTCAGTGCTAATCTTCATCTTAATATTCATATCTGTAATTTGAGAAAATATTTTGTATCTAGCTCGTTTGTGATGATTTCGTATTTGACAAAGTCATATGATTTTCTTTCACATCACAAAATTCAGTGTAAATTTGGGTAATTAGAGTACAAAATGAATTTCTATATATCTCAACTCGGAAAACATTAATTCATTTAGAAATTTGAGAACGCACTCAACCTTGATTGAATTTCTGCTTAATCATTTCCAACTCATTTGCTTTAGCATTTACATCACCCTTTTTGAACATCTTTGTGGGTTGGTAATACAACACAATAAGGTATCTAGCACGTTTAAGAAACCACTAAACAAAAAACTATACCTTCCTGCAACATTAAAACCTGACAAATGATCCACAGCATTCTTGGCATCAAATATATCTTCATAGACAACAAAGGCAGTACCTCTGGTATCTGCTGTAGTTCCTCTAATAAATTATTCATTTTTTCGAAAGATTTACCTTCTTATTTGTCGAATTGGTCCATATTTTCCAAAAATATCATAGAGTTCTTCAGCAGTGATTTTATATGGGAGGTTTCTCACATATAGAATTCTATTCACTTCAGGAGGAAGTTTAATCTATTTAGTCAGAAAGATTGAATGAAAAAACTACGTTTGCCTTTGCTCTGGCCATTTAATTCCCTTGTTTTCAAATATTATTTATAAATTAAGAGAAAAGTTTTTCAGATTGATATCTGATTAGTATACTGTGAAAAAAAAAAAACAGAACTTAGTAGAAATAGCCAGCTGTTGATCTTTGTGAGAGCACTTTTAGGTTAGACCAGTCCATGCAAAAATAAAAGCACTAATTGAAGATATGGACGTAAATTATAACAACAGTTTGCAGATAACTAATAATATGAAATTACTGGGGATTTTGGCCTTCTTCTTTGGGAGCTTGATCACCTTGAGGTTCTGTTTTAGATAGGTCTTGCTTAGAATCTTGTTTAGTTGGTTGGAGATCTTGCTTCGAATCTTGCTTGGTGGGTTGAAGATCTTGCTTAGAGCTTGAAATATCATCCTTCTTATCACCTTGGTCTGTTCTCACGGTATCATCCCTTCTAGACGGGGGATTGCTATCCTCTTTTTCATCACCCCTAGCTTCATCTTCTCTCTTGTTTTCTTCTCCTTCACCAGATCTAGTTCTTCCAATTCTTCCTTCATCTTCATCATCTATATCTTTATCATCGGCATCGATCAATGCATCCTGATGCTTCCCCATTGCATTGAAGAAAGCTTCTTCGTATTTCTTAACAAGTTCAGGCTTCTGTTCTTCCCAGGCAAGTAAGGCCTTGTTTTCTCTAGCAACCTTTTGCTTGCTTTCAGCTTGCTTTCTGATCTGATCCAAGTTCTTTTCTTTTCTGGTTTCTCTTTCGAAAATCTATTAAAATTATCATTATCCACACATTAATTACATCCAAAATGGTTTCTTTCTCATTGCTAGCAGGAATGTAAAGGGAGTCGCAAAGTTCCAACAAAGTAACAGTACCATCTTGATCACCGATAGCAGCATATTTACCAATAGCACCGAATTGACCACCTCCAGTGTTGTTAATCTTAATGCAAGTTAGAGCAGAGTCAGAAACTTTATGGCTAAATGCGATTTCATTTTGTCTGTAGAAGTAATCCCAGACATCGAGCCAACCATCTCTTCTGGTAACGAAGAAGAGACCAGGTCTAGTGGGTGACCATGTACCATCAGACAAGTAAGCATTATGATATCTAGTTCTAATAATGAGATTTTTAGCATCTTCATTCCAGATCTAACACTTTAATTTTCATCAAGGAAAGCTATACCTTGACTGACCAATCTCCGACTGACATGAAGTACTTGGTGTGGGCAGGATTTCTTTGAAGAGCAGTGACGGGGCCATAATGTCTGCTGGAATCAATACCGAATCTGGGGTTAATATCGACTGGTTTCTTAGGTCTCTTATTGACAGTCATAATAGAACCTTGTTCAGTACCAACGAGGTATTTTGTTGGCTAAATAATAAGATAAGTTAGAATCAGAAAATACGCCAGCATCAGGGACATACTCAATGCAGGTACCACCAACAATACGTTCAGCACCTCCTTGACCAATAGGACCTTCGCTCAAAACAAATGTTTCAGTGGGAGCATCAAGTTTTCTAAGATCCCACCAAAGCATTTTACCATCAGTGGAAGTTGTAACAAATTCGCTACCAGTCTTGCTGGAAAGCCAAACAAGATCAGTAACAGGGTCATAATGACTGAGCTCAATAGGGGCAACATTCTTTGATTGTAAAACTGGACCATTCTTTTGCTTAAGATCCCAATAGACTAGTTATGTAAGCATAATTCAAAATTAGTAAGTACCGACAAGACCATTATAGCAACCTCCTGCTAATTGATCAGTGTTCTTGTGATTGTAGGCAATGGCAGTAGCAGGTGAAGGTGAAAGAAGTGTTGTATCAGGGACGTTAGGATCATTCAAATCCCAAATGTATGACTATTCCATAAGAAAACCATATATTTTTTTATACTTGAGTAGGCATATTCTCAGGCATTTGTTGGAATCTTAAGACAGCATAAGAAACAGCAACCTTGATAGGACCATCTGGATGCCAAGAAATTTTACTGACTGATCTCTTGACTGTTTCAGGGTCCCTGTAAAATTATTATTAATACCAGTAGTGTTACTTGAAGAGCATCAAAGTCTTAGTAGAAAGATTTTCAACAAAGTGCTCAGATTCTTCTTGATAGAAATATTCTTCAAACAAGTCGATTTGATTATTTCGTGAAATGCACTTTTCGACATTATAGCACAAATCTTTGACTGCAGAAGCAAATCCAGGATCCTTTTCAACCTTCTTACGCCATTTATTTGTTGTCTCGGGCTCAGTTGGGTCAATACCGTAAGGCCAACCTATTTTTTTAACAAAAAATTCAAGTAAGAAAACCTCCTTCTTTGTGGTACATTCCTCTATCTACAGTAGTTACTCTCTCTGTGTTAACGACTTGTTCAGACATTTCTGGGATATTATCAAGCACTAAGAAGTTGGGATTTCTTTTGAGATGGTTAGGGCCAAGACCTTGATTTTGTGTAGGAAGGAATCCCATGACTTTGCATTCAGTGTCTGTAAAGATGGCAGGCTTGGAACCTACTTCTCCACGCTTTTTTGTATATGTGTAATATTCAGTCATCTGCTAGCTGCGAGCTTCTTTTTGATTAAAATTAGTTCAAATATAATTGAAACTGCAACTTAAACAAATCTTTCCTAAATTCCTTAGAACTCTAGAATCAATAGTTCTGAAAAAGAATCCTATGATTTGCAGACCAAAGTCATTTCAATGAAAGTAGAATCAATCCTGAATAAAATACCCTCCTTATAAAGAGAGCTTTATATAGGATCGGTTTTTATTCTAAGATATGAATCTATCTAGAAAAGAAATTTTGAAATTTAGAGATGAATTTTAGGAAAACGGATCCTTTCGTGTTTTTCAAATTCCTAAAATTTTTTGATCCTGCGTTAAATAAAATTGTATTTCACATAAAAATCCTCTCCCTAAGTTATCATGAGCAGTTTAGAAGATATTGTCCAAATAACAACTCAGCAAATGAATGTCTTTATCTTCCTTACTAGAGTTAATATGAGTAGGAAGTCTTTAAGGAGCAAACAGAGATTAATAAAAAGCTCGAAGTTTTACAAGGCAAAACTGACAAGACAGCAGCTCACATCGTTACTCTAGCCAAGCATGTTAAGGAGACACAAGTCAAAGTTGATAGTCATGATGGAATTTTGGGTGAGAATTTTGAAAAGAAGTTAGAAGAAAAAATACAAGAATTAGCAGGAAAGATGGTTGAGAAATTACTTGAAGAAAGAAATCAGTCGAAATTTGAGCATATAGAAAATCAACTAAAATCTTTTGATGAGAAAATTTCTAAAATTCATGGCGAGATTATCAGCAACCAATACAATACCAACTCACAAAATCAAGAAGGGCATCTCAATGACGTTGATAACAGGTTGCAGGCTCTTGAACAAAAGCTAGCTGAGATATCAAGCAAATTTGATGAGCAAAATAAATCAATTTTCAATGTCGAAAATAATTATGCCTTAGGACAAACTCAACAAAATAGCAAAATTGAAGAGATCTTCAATAAGCTTGAATTTCTTGAGCAAACAATTAACCAAATTGCGAAAGTCCGAGAAGATAAAGAAAAGGAATTTTCCTTCAAAATTGAGAGTAATAGTCTAGTAACTGCTAGTAATGCTTAGGCTTCCAGTCTTTTGTGAATAAGTCCTTTGATGACACTAATTCTATGCTAGAAGAGATAGATAATCTTAAAACTAGTCAAAAGCAATTGGAGAGCTTAGATGCAAAGTTCAATGAGTTGAGAGAGAAAGTTGATAATAGTTCTCAAACTCTAGAAAAGAACAGTAATTTGACAACAATAATGTTCTAATACTTAGTTGAATCTAGAACCACTGCATTAAAACAAGAAATCATAGAAGATTACTCTAAAAAGTTTCAAGATGCTATGGATGAAATCTCAAAGCTTAGAGATTCAATTTCGAATGTTGAGAATAAAGTTCTAAAGACAGAATTTCTTGAAAGCTTCAAAAAAGAAATCCAAGATTCATGTGTTTCCAACAAGGATTATAATAGTATCAAGGAGGACTTAACAAATCTCTCTCAAAGAATGTCTACACTTGATAGCAAATTCATTACCTCAGATAAGGTCACTGAAAGGATAGAAACTTCCCTCAAAGACTTAGTCACTTCTGAGAAGCTAGTTTCATTGAAAGAAGAAATGACCAAATTTGTAGAATCAAAAAGTATGTAAGGCTTGATTCAATCTAAACTTTTAGTCCAAGAGACACATTCAAGTCATCATCAACTAGATAGCCAAATCAAAAGCCTAGATAAACAATTACAAGAGTATAGGAGCATGGTTGAAGAGAACTACAAGACTATCTCAGATTCATTAAATAGCCAAAAGAATGAGATCCAATGTATTCTTACAAACACAGACACCAAGATGAATGCCTTGAAAGGAGAATTCACATTGGAACTCGAAGAAGAGAATTCAAAAGTTTTGGCTTCCATCAATATCATCAGTCAATCTTGCAAGAGCCTTGAGAATATTGTAAATGGACTTAAAACAGAAATCGAGTCCAAGCACTCTGCCCAAGAGAAAACAGTCTCTCAACTTCAAGAATCAATTCTCTCAAAAGAAAAAATAATAGAAATTATTGATGAGAAGCAACTTTCAAAATATAACGGACTTTCTCAAGAAATTAAAAATGTTCAAGAACAAATCAAATCTACTTTAGATAAAATAGAAAGTTATTCCAGGAACTTTGATTCTATGAATGAGACTATAACTGAAGAGCTTACAATAATCAAGAGTAAACAGAGCATTCTCGAAGATAGTTTGAAAAATGAAATATCAAAGGTTCGTCAAGAAATAAATACTAAGGATGAGTCACTCCAAGAGCTAAAGAACTGTCTTGAGGCTCAGAAGAGTTATAGTGAATCAAATCACGAAGTTATCAAAAAAGAAATTGAGAGTATTACTGATTCCTTACAAAGAAAAATGAAAGAAGATATTTCTAAAGCAAAGGAAGAGGTTGAACAAAAGATAATTGACGTGAAATCATCAACTAAAGAATTATATGAAAAACTAAGCGACCGTGTTGATGAAAATTACTCCAATATAATCCAAGAAATAAAGGAGATTGAAACTAAGAGCAAAGAAATTAAAGCCTTAATCCCAGATTCAGATACAATTTCCCAAATTCCACAAATTCAAAGCTTACTTTCGTCATTAGAGACTAAAGTTAACTCATTAGATGAATCTCTGGAGGATAAATTGAATACTGTTAAAGACATTGTTACAAATTCTTTGAGAGAAAATGAAGCTAATTTGGACAAGAAATGCTCTGAAATGAACCAATCCATTTCTAATTTTTCAACCAAATACGTAGAGAAACTAGAAAACTCCCTTCTTCCTCTAGATGCTCTCTCGAAGGAAATAGCAGAAATTAAAACCAGAGAACTTCAAAATCTGACTGAAGATAAGTGTGCTCAGTTTGTTACAAAGGAAATAGAGAAAACTATGATGAAACTTCAGGAGTTTACAGAAAATAAAATTCAAACTCTTGCTGATAAATTAACAAAGCTTGAAGCAGGAGTCGCTGAAAACATACTGGCTGTCAAGGATGATTTAAAGATCACGACAGCGACTTTCCAAAATGAATTTACAGATAAACTGAATCAAAGATCCTCAGAAATGCAATCCATCAAAGAAGAAATTACCATGATTCAAGATAATCTTAAGAATATTGAAGCTAATATGAGCGACCAGCCTAAAAGCAGTATTGAGGAATCTTGGGCGTCAGATATTCAACAAATTAAGGACAATCTTGCGAACATGGAGAAAAAAGTTAACGAAATGATCTTTGCAAAGGTAGAAAAGGACAACACTTCCAGAAGAATTTATGAAGAGATAATTAAACAATTGAAAGAAGACACCCTTAATTCAACTAGAGACACTGAAGAAACGAGCGAATCAACGAATGAGACTCTTATGATTGAGCTGGAACATTTATTCAAGAAGTTGAAAGAAAGCATAATGGTGGAAAACAAAGAAGCGAAGAAACAAAATTCAGTTCTTGCAAGAGAGAATAATAATGAAATCTCAGACAAATTGAGTAAAGGCTTGGTTGAGAAAATTTGGAGTTATCATCAAAGCCTAATTCAGAAAGTTGAAACCGATATGTAACATATTCTAAAATTGAATCTAACTCAAAGTCAAAAGCTGCGTGTGTTAGTCAAAGACAGATATGATACAACATATGAGAAGTTACAGGAGATAGAAGCAAAATATTGGCAAAATGCAAGTCAATTAGTTATTAAGAAAAAGGTTAATTGAATACCAAAGTTGTTGAAATTTTTAGAAAAGTGATTCTTCCATAAAAGATAGTAGTATAGACTCAGATCAAATGGATCAATTATCCAAATCATATGCCGGTAAGGTTCAAAGATATTGCCTTAACATGTAGAATCCTTTAAGAGTGTATGGGACACTATCGGACTAATGAGTGAGAGAATATACAGACTAGAGACCAGAAAGTAAATAGGATGCTAATTGATAATACTGAATGTTCTGTAATTTGAAATCATTCTAGATTCATCTAGTTTTCTTTTAATGTATTTATATCTATGAGGTTTGATTTATACAAGTAAATAAAACATTTCCAATAAACTCTTAAAAGATGTATGCAAACTCTATTACGGGAGATAAAATTTCAAGGTCCTCTAATGTAAAGCCCAACATGATGGCCAAAATCCTGTTATTAGGAGACCCCGGTGTGGGCAAAACATCCTTACTAAATCGTTTTAATGGAAAGAAGATAGAAGATGGAAGTCCCACAATAGGTAGATTAAAATATTTCCCTCATAATTATTTAGGAGTTGACTTGTTTAGCTTGGACTTTGTTCACAATGGTACACAGCTAAAAGTGAAATTCTGGGACACTGCAGGAGACCAAAAATATCAAATTCTTAATAAAAATTTCTATAAAGGTGCACATGGGGCGATAATAGTTTGGGATCTGACTCGTGAATTTAGTTTACATAAAATAGAAAAATGGATTGAAGAAACAAAGGATGAAGCTGGCGATAAAATTAATATTATCATTGTTGGAAATAAAATGGATTTACCTACCAACGAACAAACTGTGCAAATGCTGCAAGACTATACATCTTATAAAGACTATAAATATTTTGAGGCAAGTGCTAAGACTGGAGAAAATGTCAACAACTTATTCCAGGAAATCCTGATTCAAGTTAAAGAGACACACTTCAATGAAAAGGCAGACATCAGAGAGAGTATAATTTTGAGGCCTCAAGGGACTCAAAGCGTATTAAATACAAATCCAAATAAGTGTCAATGTTAAAGAATTATTTTTGATTTCTCTTGTTATTTGTCTCTTCCTCGCATAAATTGGAATATATGATCTAATCTATGTATATTTATCCCCTTGATACTTATAATCATAAAAATCGATACATTTAGTTAAACGAGCTCAAAAAAGAACCTTATGAGCTGATTTCAATTATCAGATTAATAAAATGATTGTTAATTTGATAAATGTTAAGTTCCTTAGAACAGACTTCCAAATATGTGAGATCAATTGTCTTCAGTTTCTTGAGAGTAAAAGATATTACGGCATTACTCTTTGTCAATAAACGCCTGCGAAACTTTGCTCTGGAATTTTTCGCTGAATATAAAGAGATAAAAATAAAAGAATATGATCTTTTAAGGCTTTCTCATCTTTTAGATCTCAGGAGAGTACTTTCCTATTTCCCTAAGATAGCCACCTTAAGAATAAATGCCTATAATTTGTCAGTAGACAACTTTGAGTCTCTACCAAGAACCTTAGTCAAATTAGCTCTTTTGAATTGTAAAGAGTCTCTACTTTTGCAAAGAAGGCTTTATGAAAATATTCAAAATCGAGTAGGAGCCACTTTAAAAGACCTTCGCATTGAATATCATGATAGTGACTCGACAGAACCTGTTCAAGCCCCTCCCAAAGACTTTTTGTTATGCTTAGAAGACTTTGCAAAAAATATGAAAGTACTGAAAAAATTGGATTTCAAAATAGTGTTCAAAGGATGGCATCCTTATGATATGCATACTTTGAATAATATTGTCTTTTATTGCTTTCATCAAAACTCAGAATCTTTAACTTCAGTTCACTTTAATTACTTGATTGTTCACCCCTTTGTTCCAAAGCCAAACAAGAATATTAAAAGCATCAAAATTGAGGCCTCTGAAGGATATTTCTTTGATGATAACAACGCCCCTGTTATTTTTGGATTGAACAATTCTACAATAATTTTCTTGGCAAATCAGTTCAGAGACTTAGAAGAAATATCAGTGACAGATCATACGAACTATAAAAAGGCTCTAAGTGATTCAGTTATGAATTCATTAGTCGGTCGGCACCCCAATATTCGTTGTTTATGTTTAAATTCTTATTCTTACAAACTCGATATGAATGAGACATCAATACTGCAAACAATTACTGCATTGCCCAGCCTTGAAAAATTTGGACTTGCAAGTTGCAAGAATTTATGTTTGAGCAGTATGTTTAGCCTGTCTCTATCTCTACACAATGTCAAATATCTAACTTTAGACTTTACTGATGTAGATGATAACGACCTTCAAATAATCACTGAATTACTGGAGCAGTTAGAATTCATTTCAACCAAATGCTGTTATCAAATTACTGAAGAGGGGTTTATTCATCTGTGCCAACACTTATTCAAGCTGAAAGCTGGAAATTTCAAATATGTCAAATCCTTTACAAGTGTTTGTTTAGAAAATCTACTCTTCTACTCACCCAATTTACAAAAAATTAAATTGGGGAATAACACCCTAACCAATGAAGATATAAACCATTTATTCACAAAGGGTAGTAGACTTAAGGAAATCACTCTATCATCCATGAACGGAAGCGATCAGTTCAGTCAAGAATGTTTCTCACATCTGAATTGCTCACATATTACTCTTTGGAGACTTAAAGCATTAGATCTGTCAAATAATCATTTGCTTAAAGACATCAGTATCTTCCATCTGTTGCAGCTTGAACTTCCAAGCCTGTCATATTTATCACTCGAAGGATGTATAAAACTGACGAAAAAAGCATTTGAGTACATTGGTCACTCTAAAATAGCTCAAAATCTCTTTGGGTTGAATTTTTATATCAAGGAGGTGGTTATAGATAAGGATCTGTTTTCTGAAGTGAAGAAGAAAATGAAGAGACTAGCATACTTATTTCTCTATAATTGTTCTACTCATCGAAGCCTAAAGTATATTTATGAAGATATTGATATAACTTTGCTCGAGCAGTAATCGGTCTCACCTGACTAGAGGTTAAACTACTATATTTGATCAGATATATATGTCTGAATTCTATTGTTTTTCTAACAAATATTTGATATATTAAAAATGATCATCCAACACTAAATTTGATTCTGGCAATTATCAATAAGTCGCACCAAGTGATTAAGAAAGAAAGAATCTCTTAACCAAACTCAAGTTGCAAGACATATTAACTCAAGGAGTCAAAATTCAAAAACTATCTCATTAAAATTTCAATTTTTTTACTTGATAGATCCCATCAAAAAGGATAATCAATTTTATCAGAGGACGTTGAAGCAGAATTGATGGGAAGCAAAGCTTCATTTTCTTGCATTAATAGAAATGAAGTTACCTAATAAAACTAGTGCCTTGACCATTGTTCCTGAAACTAAGGAGTACTAATCCAGCAAAAAATTAATCAAGACAATTTAGACTACAAATTGATGAAGCTTATAATGTAGGACAAAATATCTGGATGTCAACTTAGAAATATTACTTGAAGAAAAGGTTTAGCAGAAACATATTTTCTCTATCTATTTCCTTTTTATAATATGTGTAAATATAATCCTATATATGGGTTCTAAATTTACATGAATCATTCTAGAATAGCCTATAGAGCCGCATTTCTTC
>Ga0065720_1018907_pt1 | contig 58812 bp, 59 predicted proteins | sample Thericmetagenome_FD_59107 | JGI IMG/M metagenome (GOLD analysis project Ga0065720, IMG submission 59107) | Thermophilic microbial communities from the Joint Bioenergy Institute, California, USA of rice/straw/compost enrichment - eDNA_2 v2... | ecosystem: Engineered > Solid waste > Grass >... | reverse complement strand
GGGGGGGGGGGGAAAGAGGATCAGAACTTAGTCACTAGCAACACATAATACCGTGCAACCCTTGAGTACATGGCAAGAATCACAAGCGAAGGTAATTGATTGTTAAGTTATGCTTTTCTTCATGTCTACGGAGTACACAGCCTATGCTTAAGATATCACAACACTAAACCTCTGCATTTCCATTGCTCCCCATAATCCGACTGTCCGTTAAGGTCTTTGCTTGCCTCGACATAGCTGACAATTGTTTAAGTGAACTAAACATGTCAACTTCATATTTCCCTGGGTAGCAAGTCACATATCATCAAACTTATTCCTCATGTTTCAAATTGTCAAATAGTTGATGCACAACTTTCTGAGGAGATAAATATCATACTGTGACTGTGGTCTAGACCAAGAACTTATTCTTGTACTGACGAGAAACCATACGTCAAGGACTGTCTAGCAATCTTCAACTCTTCCTCAGCACTACCATTGTCATCTCTGGATCTTTTCCAAGAACATCAATGAGGCCAGGACAAGATATCCGCCGGGAATCTTGGAGTAAGAGGCACACTGCAATGAAAAGTCAGAAGGAAAGAAACGGCGACTTGAAACCACCCTCCCTCGAATATTGCAACTCCACACTTCTGCCACCATGAACCAACAACTCAGCAATTCATTCCAAAAGGTCGTGCTTCTCCGTTAACTTATGTTTCGCCAACCCCTCAAAGGAATCCAGCAACAACCACAACGCCCGCCAACAGGGTCCCCATAAGCATAACGCCAACAGCCGGCTCCCCCCTACCAGCGGCGGCCCCCGAATCGGACGACGAGCTACCAGAGCCACCCGAAGAACCCGAGGAGTCAGTCTCCTGCGCATTAAGCACGCTCGTGCTGGTGATGTCTCCACTAACAGCGAGAGCAACGGTTGCCGGGCCAACAGAGGTCACAAGCGAGGTCGTGCCATCGTCCGTCTTGGTCACCACGCGCGTGATGATCTCCGTCGTTGTCGTCCACTTCCAGCCCTTGCCCCAAGGACCCCACGGCGAGCCACCAGCGCCGCCTGGTCCCCAGCCACCTGGACCGCCAGCCCACGGGTTGCCGTCCCACTCACAGCCGGTGACTGTGTAGACGCCACCAGACCAGGTGCGTGTCCAGTCGTGCCAGCGGCCGTCAGCCCAATCATAGGCCGGGTTACTGGCATCGGGGGCGGATGTTGGCATGGGATGGGGGTAACCCCAAGCACCCCAACGGCCGCCGGGATAAGGGCCGGAATGACCTGGGCCCCAGGCGCCAGTAAAGCCTAGAAAAGTGGCAGTTAGTGTGGGCTCAGGTAAGGAAAGACACAATAATGCAACATGACTTCATACCTGGGAGAGAAACCGTATAGACGCCCGTCGAACCGGCCGCGCTGCAGGAGGCCCAGTTTGCGCATAAGGCAGAGGAGAGAGAGCTGTAGGATGTGATGGCTGTTGGAGTGGCCGAGCACTTGGACTTGAGGCAATTCAGGACATCAGGACCTTGAGTTGCAGAGCAGTACTCAAATGGTGCGGGCCAGATGCTAGCCGAAGACCAGAAGGATGAAAAACAGTCATCCTATGCTCGAGTTAGTGGTTGTAAAAGAGATGAGAAGGTAGAGGATGAGACGAACGGCGCATTCAGGGGCTCCTCCCCACCACACTTGGCCGGCAGAGGCAATGCTGGCAGTCGCGAGAATGGCGATTGTCCTCATGATTGCGTTTAATGTTCGTGTATCTTTGATAGCAAAGAACGAAGTCTGATGTTATTGATGGCAGAAATATCTTAGATACACACTGTCATTTATAAAGAATGATGCCCTCTGAGCACTCTATAACTGGACCAATGCGAAGACTTATACCCAAGCGGCAGGGCCTTAGCTCCCAGTGCCCGAATCTCATCCTAACCGAAATAGAAAACACAACTTCAGATATCCCCCAATGACGCCTGATGCATCTCCGGAACAACGACGTCAGCGATTCGGGGATCCGGACACTCGGTCAGCAGGCTTTTGCCATGCCAGGAGCTGCCCGGTAAACCAGGGGAGGAGCACAAATGGAAGGCTGCATCGCGCTGATGCCGCGCGTCCCTGCATCGCGGGCTCTCAGATCTCACTCCATCATCGGGCACTGCCCGCAAAGACACCAGCGAACGTGAGAGCACAGGGGCACAGACACTACGGTAGGTGCTACCATCGACGCGGCAGGGAAGCGCAAGCAGCAACGCAGTGACACTACAACGAGACCTGATCAGTCAGTCAGCAGGCTGCATGTTCGATGTTCGTTATGTTATGGATGCCGCAGCAGCGCCATCTTCAGAAAGAAGGAGAGAGCAAGAAGCCGCGTCACTCTGCGTGTAATATGCGCCGAAATGACCGAGCTTGTTGAGATAGAACATCAAGATGCACCAGTGATGGCGGGCCTTGAGCGGCTCAGTCCGCGAGTGCCCAGCCCCTCGGGACCGAGGCGGCAGACCTGAGGCGGCGCTGTCCTGGACTGACGTAGCCTGTTCTCAGCTGTCATTGTAGTAAAAGCGGAGTAATTGCTAATGGAGTTTGCTTGTGTTATTAGTTGTCCAACTTCGCCAAACCAAAATTATCACCCAAGGCTCACAGGGTAGAGATTGAAAGCGGACCCATGAGTAAGAGCTTAACGATGGAGACATGGAGATATCTCAAGACCAATGATTGGAGATTCTCATTTCACTGACTTTGGCAGCACCAACTGGTCCTGTGTCGCCGCCAGTCATTGCTCGGATGTGAAACGAGGGGATGTCCGACGAGCCAACCACAACAACAAGCCCAGCTCCCCCAGGAATCGGAATGCCGGAATATTGACTTGACTTCCATTCAATTATTGACAAAAGCATCAAGCATACATTGTTAGTTAGCCGTTGTCGTCTTCTCAACCGTTGTTCATCCTCATCACCGACGACAGTTAGGGAGCAAGGCCTCGTTGAGGGAAAATAGTATCGCTTGACTACCTAGCTTTTTTCCCCCAACAGACTTCTTCCAAGCAGACACTTGCCGGCGTTTACCCCAGGCTGTGTCACCATAGTCATAGTTGTATGGCCAAAGGATGCGTCATCCTACAGCACATCACCCTCTAGAAAGTATTACCCTTGAGTCTTGTTTATCGAGAGATTCAGGGGACAACAATACAAGTACAGAAAGCCCATACAAGGCTGATGTGGATTCTGCGGGGAAAGGTCCACAAATTACTGAAGCCAAGATCGAGAGACCTCAAGATGAAGAGTTGTGACGTCAACTTACACGAGCAATCCATGCATCCCTCTGCATCGGAGGGGCCCAATCTGCCTGGGAAGCTTCCGGCTTTTTTTTTCCGGTTCACGATAATTGGCGTTCTCCACGCTTGGTGATGACGACGTGACACACGACAAGACTCCTCGAATACGCATATCACCAATTTGGGGAGCAGACACCGCTTGACCTACAAAAGAAACCAAGCAAGAGTTGCAAGACGTCTCAAGCGACGCGTTTTTGCCTACAGTACTAGGTAACCCTGGTATCTCAGGTAAAGTAATGCCAGTAGTCTGATACAATGTTCTACACTGTAGTTACGTAAGTTGAAGTCCCGTTGAGTTAACAACGCAGCACCGCTCAGTAAACTCCTAGCCAGCCATGCCATCACCTTCCATTGCCGTCTCGCAAAAGCTTTTCATTCCTTGACCCTTTCATAGCATAACTCCCAACACAAAAAAAAAAACCATCACCAGCAATCATGACCCACGAACCGGGAAACGAAAAAAAATGAGACAAAAAACAAGTACGCCAACACGACCTGCGAGTCTTCGCAGCTACCTATCCCCACATATCTCAGTAAGTGTCACAATTGTTGGAGCTGTGATTAGGAGCCTCAGCATAGCCCCCAAACCACCGGGAGCTTCGAAGTTTCCCCGATTGCGAATAAGGGGACCTGGGTGACCTAGATGACTCGAGTTGCCGCAGTCTTTGCTGGCCCTACAGCATTGTGCCAAAGTCTTCATCATCGTCATCAAATGGAATCGGCTTGCGCGGAGTGGGCTCATCAGTGGCCGGCTTGCGATGGCGGAAGGTGAAGCCAACAAACAGGCTCTTGCTCATCTCTTCGGTACGATCGGCCATCTTCTCGAGTGCCTGTTGCTTCTCATGTACCTCCTTATACTTGGCCATATCAGCTTCATTGCTGAAATCGTCGAAATAGCCCGCATCCGTTTCCGAGTCCAGTTCTGGGACGAACGGCGGCTTCGTCTCGCGAAGGTGCTTCCAATTCACCTCGGCGAAGTACTGATGGTTATATATATCGTTGATGTTGTTGAACCGCCGCGACCGGGAGTTGATGCAGCTGTATGTCGTTAGCCGATAAAAGTCACGCTGACAGATTACATAGGGCACTTACGTCGTGATAAAGTTCCATGTCCGGTTGCTCAGGAAGTAGTTGGGGTCCTCCCAGACCGGCCGCTTCAACACCTCCTTCCAGTGATTCAAGTTGCGCCAGGTCTCATCAGCGGTCGCGCCGGCAAACGGAGGGAATCCCGTCAGAGCCTCGAAGAGCATGCAGCCCAAGCTCCAATAGTCGACTGTAAAATCGTACTCCTCTCCTCTCAGTACTTCAGGTGCCATGTAGTCTGGTGAGCCGACAATTGATTTTGCATAGTTGATTTCTCTCTCACGCATGTTGCGATATCCCTCCCTTCTCTCAGCCACCGTGCGCTCTCCTATGGGCTTCCCAAACGGGACGGGAGCCTGCGATGCTTGCTCCAGACGGAGCCTCATTGACTCGAGTCTCGAAGGGGCCAAAAAACCAGCTGCCAGGCCAAAGTCTGTGAGTTTGACATGACCCGTCGAGTCGACGAGGAAGTTCTCGGGTTTAAGGTCGCGGTGGATGTAACCGAGCTGATGCAAGGCATCGACAGCGCAAAACATCTCGGCAATATAGAAGCGGGCATGACGGTTGGACAGCACGCCTGTGTTGTTGAGAAGGGTGCGAAAGTCACCGCCAGGGACGTACTCCATGGCCAGATAGATGTTCGTCTCATCCTGGAACGAGTACAACAAACGGACCAACCACTCGCTCTTGGCCGTTGTGAGAATGTCACGTTCGGTCAGCACATGCCGGACCTCATCCAGCTTGAACAGGAGCTTCTTGTTCATGACCTTTAGAGCGCACACCTCCTTGGTGTCCTTCTTCTGTGCCAGGAACACTTGGCCGTAGCCACCCTGACCCACCTGCGTCAAGATCTGGAAGTCGGCATGCTTCAATCTCACGCGCCTCTTGCGAAGATTAGCCCGCTCTCTGCCGGTATACTTCGTCCACATCTGTTTGTATGTCTCCTCATCGGTCGCAGGCGGCGGGGGAAACTCTTGTTTGAAGGCGGCAAGTCGCTTCTGTCTTGCGCTGACGTATGTGAGAAGGTCAAAATAGTAGTCGAGGAAGTCTGTACAGCTGGTTAGGGCCGCCCACATAGTTACGGATCTGGGGCTGACTCACAGAGCTGAGTAACGTTAACCAACCGCTTGACGTTTGGCTTGTTGAGGAGCTCGCGCTCCTCGGGGGTCAGTCCCCGTTGGGTATTGAAGCGCCTCGTGGACGGCCGTTCCCTATGCTGGTAGAACTCCTGACGCGACACGGCAGCATGGCTAGGCTGGTATGTCGGCTCGGTGAACGGGTCACGAGGGAGGACCGGGGGAGTGTTCTCCTGGCCGTGATTCCTCTGTGGGCTACGGGCGCGGTTATGTGTTGCGCCCTTTCGGAGGACGCTGTCGTCGACTGTATGGCCTTCCTCGAAAGCCTGGACATTGCTTTTACCAGGAGACAGCGGGGCAATGACACTTTGTGGGCGACCAAGCTTGACGGGGCTGTCGAAGACGCTTTGCTGGTTAAGCTTGAGACTCTGGAAGGCGCTGGGAAGTTCTTTGGCGCCCGGAGGAACGGTCTTCTTGCTTGGACTGCCCTGTGGAGTGCTAGCAGGGGTGGTGAAGCTGTAGTTGGCGGTACTGCGAACGGGAGTGGAAGGGCGTGCATCGGCCTTGTCCCGCCCTCCAGGGAAGAGATTGGCCATGAAGCTCGCCATGATGTCCGACGAGTCACAGTTGTGGTGGGGTTTAGGTCAGTAGGAGTGGCAGCGGTTCGCGATGCTCATGCACGTCTCGTCTGGCTCCCCGCCTCTGCGTGCTGGCGTGCGCTAGCAGCAGAGTGGATTGCGGATGGCCACTTAAGTCGGTAGCAGGCGGTCGAGTTACTTCAAAGCGAGAACCTGGAAGAATGAGAAGGGAGGCTGGGCCGAGAGATGCGACGCGGCACCGGGCGACTGGTAGTAGGGCAAATGTTGATGCTGTTTGTATGACAGAGTTCGTAAGTGGTACTTCTTTTCGTGTTGCAGTCGGAGAGTCGCGCAATCAGTTGGTAAACCGTACTGAAGAGAAAGCTGAAATTATGCCGCCCAACGCTCCGCGTGCCAGAGCAACCAAACAGCTTTCGAGTTACCGATTGATTGGGTGGCAGTGGGGGCGGGGTAGCCGGCGTCAACAGGAAGGTTGGGACAGCAATCCAATGGCATTACGCCGCGGTCGTGGCTGCCGTGGCTGCCGTCCAGGGTCGACGCGCGCTGAAACAAAGGAGCTGGAACCTGCTTGGCATCACATGCCTTGCTGCCCTTAGGTATACAGGGCACGGAGAAATGTAAACAAACAGTGCGAGCGAGCTCCTTCCCTCAACACTTTCACGGCGATTATTTCCATGCCTACGATGAATTTCCTGAATTGCAGCTTTGGAAGTGCAATCTGACATGACCCCGTCAGCTCATCTTCCAAAGGACCGCCCAATTGCATGAAGGAGCGTGTTGGTGTTGCAGCTTTCATGTAAGACCAAGGGTACTTGCTGCTCAGCGCTCACAGACCACGGAATTCGCCTGGCCTGTTCTCGCGCTTCCTTGCTTGGCAGGGCTGAGGAGGATCCAGACCGCGTGGCTACCGCCGGCAAAACCCCGGCAGATGGAGGGAAAAATGCTCCACTCCAAGACCTGGAGCTAGCTGCGTCCCCACGTCTCCAACGGGACGGGATTCCACTTCCGATCCTTCTGGTGAAACGCGCGCCGTGGAAGGATTACACGTTGACATCACTTCGTCTTGCTGCCCTCGACGTCCTCTCAACCATCAGTCGCAATGCCAAAAGAGCGCAATTACAATCCAGTACAGGCTCATCGCAAGGCTGAAAAGCTAAAGGCCATCAAAAAGAGTAAGTGCCTTCCATTGGCATTCAGCTGCACAGTTGAAAGAGACGCCCACTGACACTGGCCACCGCGCAGGCAAGGCTGAACAACAAGCGCGACGAAATGAAAAGCTTGCCAAGCGCAATCCTTACAGGATCCAGCAACAAATCGATGAACTGAAGGCCATCAAAGAACGCGGGGGTAAGCTTAGCGCTCATGAAGAGCAAGCGCTGGAAGCTCTCGAAAAAGACTTGAAGGCGGTTCTGAAAGCAAGAGAAGCCCTCGGCGACAAGGCGCCGCAGTTTCAACCACCCCGTCAGGGGACTCGCAGTGACGGCGTGCTTGGTAAGAGGCGACGAGATGTTGAGGACGACGAGTCCAGCAGCGACAGCGACATCCCCGAAGACGTCAGGAACATCCCGATGCCGCGCGACACGCCACCGCCCATTCCTAAGGAAATCTTGGATGAGTGGTATGCAAAGCGTAGGGCAAAGAGGATGGCGAACCAGGAGCGCGATTCCGAGCAACAACAGCAACAAGAAAAGCCAGCGGCGCCTGTTGTCGAGTCCAAGACCGTTTATGAAGCCAAGCCTGTCATTAGGGACCTACGGAAGGAGGCCGTGAGTGCCTTCATGCCAACCGCCGTCCGGATGAAACTTGAGAAGACCAAAGGCCAAGGTCGTCTGTTGGAGCCAGAAGAGGCGGACGAGCTTGAAAAAGCAGGCTATATGCCAACGGCCCAGCAATCATTCCAGACCCAGACCAACGCGCTTCCCCCTTCGCGCAATGTCACCATGGAGGAGGTCCCAGATGAGGAGGGTTGACCTGCTGCATCTGCAGCATATCGTGGAACCGATGGCTATGAAAAGGCTGATCGACCAGTTATGCATTTGTCGAATATGCCCCCGTGACCCCCATCAAACTTCCACTTTAATTGGTTCATTCCTCACAACATTTGTCGTCTGACACAATGGATTGGACGACACCAGCATGCGCAAATCTTGCTCAAGATTGAGAATGAGTGTCCTCGGACATCATACTGCCAGCCAGATTCAACATTGATTGATGGCCAACGCCAAGGATTTGCTACCAACGGACCAATCCCGTAAACATATTTCTGTAAACCATGTCTGTATCAACCAAATTTGACGATACCCCACAATATTCAGGCATTCGCCTAGTTAACACAGTTTTGTACTTCTCAGAGTCCGGCGTGTCAGAGTTCAAGTGTCCTTTTGATACTGACGTTTCGTGATTATTCCCCTTTTTTTGCCCACAGCAGCTTGAATCTACCCAGGTCTTACACAGATATTGGAAGACAAGAATCTTTGTTGAACAGAATGGCTCGGAGCATTGTAATCTTCCCCAACCAAAGCTAAAACGAAGCGTGGAAATATGCGTCTTGGTTGAAGAAGCCAATTCAAAGTCAGCTGCTATCGCTAAAGAGTTGGGACATCGGTAATGTATTTCGGGGCGCTAAGCCACTGAAAAAAAAAAATCCTAGTTCTATCGAAGAGCCACATGCTTGGGTTTTGGCTCATGGCCACGAACTCTATCCCGCTATTTGGCTATGCGAGTTTGCGTGGAAGTAACTTGACAAGTATCTCATCTCCTATCTCGGTTTTGTGCTTGTGCAACCCACCCCGGAAACTCAAGCCTTGTCTCAACAACACCATCCGCTTGTCGATCAATCCTCTGTTGTTCAGCCTCACATTGGCCGAGATAATGCACCCGATAAAGCCTTGCCGTGCCCGCTGCCTATCAACAGCAACGGGAAGGATTCAGCAAATGGCGGATCGGATACGAGGTAGATTTTGAAGGCCAGGCAACCGAACAGAAAATAGAAGGCGTTTCCAATATGAGCTAACCGTTGGCTCTCAGTAAGATTTCTGCCTATGTAACCTTGACGGCTGTTGAGCAAATTAGCCGAGCATACATAGGGAGTCCTATCTTTAAACAAGACGAAAAAAAAAAAAAACATATTGTCAACATTGTATTATCCCGGAAAGAGAAGCGCCACAAGCAACACGGGCGGGTGCAACGCTCGGTTGGAGCCGTTGAAATCAATTACTACTGGCTAGTTTGGTACGCAATGGCACGACCTCAACCCCCCTTCTAGTGTGCATTTTTTGGATTTTTTTTGAGAAGCCGTTCACATGGCTTTGTGAAACACTGGAATACGGGAATGCGGTATTCTGCATAAACTGGATGCCAGGTAAGTGAGGAATTTCCCTACTACTGCTACCCGCCCGAGGTTTTGCAGGCCTTTCGTCCTCTTTTCGCGCTGACTACTTAGGTATTTTGCGCTCTTCTTGTCCATTTCAAGAGCGGTGTAAAATAGCTCTCTGGGCATGAGAACTGCTGCTAAATATTTGAATCAGGAATAGAGAGAATAACCCAAAGCTCATCTAGTTTATGCATCGTGTTTGTATGAAACCTAGCTCATCCAGGATGAGGACATACCTGGTTTCCTAAGAAGCTTTCACAGATTTCTTCTGCTTGATGGGAAAGTCGCACAATTATACCATTGACTGATGTCCAATCTTGGGATGAAGAGTTCCAAGTATTGAGATATATGATAGGATATTGTCTTGAAACTCCAGCTAGACCCACAAGTACGGTCATCTATGTGCCAAATCATCTCGTCTGATACTTATTAGCCTGGGTATACATCGTCTCAGTGAAGATCCGGAATCCTAGGCATCAGGGGGCGGGACCCAATCATACACCAGACGGCAAGTAAGTAAACGGACATCATTATAGGATCCAGTCGTCAATGCGAAGTACAGTAAATAAACAATCACTTGTACACCCCAACATTGCAAAAGAACAGATCCCACGAAGCAACAGCAAATGTGTGCGCAAACAGCAACGGAATCTTGATCTGTAAGCTTGGCAACCGCACTTGCTGGATAATAACCTGGGTACCCGAGGTCCCATTATTAAACATGACTTCCTTGAGTGCTGAAATCCTTCCTAACTCTTCAGATTCACAGGATCAACAAGTGAGCCAACATCTCATGATCGACTTCGGTCATCATGGACCGCTGAGCATGGGAGGGGGTTCGTCTCTTCTGATTTTTGGATCCTCACGAGTCTAAGCTGAGAGAATGCGGTGGGGCATCAGACGTGTCTTCCCCACAAGGGCGCGTCATTCGCTGGGGTCGAAGACACGTCCCTGGCCTACAGACCCGGGGCTGCAAGTCGGTGCCGCCGTTGCTGCCAAGACAATCCAGCAGATGCAGCTTTCGGGGTTTGTCCAGCTCGACAGGGGCAGCAATTTTTTCCAACTTCCGGGCAGTCCACGCTGACGAGCAAGGCCTTCCCTCGAAAAGAAAGAGCATAGGAGCTTGGGAAATCAGTCAAGACGTTCTGTCCTTGGATATGTGATCTAATGGTGCTAACTGGTGCTTTGAAACCTCAGCTCATGTATCTTGTAAATGTTTCGGCTAAAGAGTTAATTGCTTTAGCTGCAATTCTAACTTCTGGTTCGCTTGGGAGCAAAATGTTCGCTCACTACAGCTCAGGTACTTCCTTCACTTACTGTCGGAACTGCTAGTTTTATGATCCATATGTCCAGTATAGCTCTGGGTTGACTTACAAGTTATGCAGTTCTCTGAGAAGCTAAACAGTGTTTCTATCTCAATCTGGATTATCAACATTCTGGAGAATGAATGACTTGTAAGAACATTGAGAGGATCTCAATGCGTCACTTTGCACTTCGTCTTTTTTTTAAAAAAAAAAAAATAAAACATGCTGTACATGTGCTGCAAACACATAACGCAATTTGAGAGTTCCTGGAAAGTTAATGGTGTGCCTATGGAATTTTTTTCCGGTTTGTGTTTCGACATTGGGGATTCTGAACCTTTCAAGCAAGGACAACCACGATGCTACGCACAAAAGACCAATGCCTCTTTTTAGTTGAAGCATGGGCTCCCTCTTTAATGCGAGCGTATGAAGTCGAGACAATGTTTTGTCCAACTTTATCAGTAGATGTCGTAGCATTGGTTCCCCACCCAGTACTTAATCGTTTGTCTTAATGTTCGGATTTTGGCTCCGGGTTTTAAAATACTTCTTTGAACTCGTATTGTTTTTATAGACTATCATACATCATAAATCCACATTATCCCCATATAAAACCGGACTTGCGCAAGCTTCCATGCAAAATAATAAGTCTCGAGATTTGAAGATAAGCACTGTTCTTGAGGATGACGTTGTTCGACTGCAGCCCCATGTCACCCGATGAACCGATGCACCGAACGAAGTGTGGATTCCTCAACTGTCCAAGCCACTCGGTAACTGCGTCACCACAGATCAGGCACAGGCCAGGGGCCACTGATCCCTGCTCATCGCATTCCGATCCACCACATAACTGTCCAGGCCTGACTGGCCGTCGATCTAGCGTCCACTGAAGTGGGTCCTCCTTCGGCGCGGGCAGCAAGTTTTTTGGCGCATTTTCTACGCGGGCCATTCTCAACGTTGGGTTCCTGGTGTTCGAGTCTGGCTCCGTGTCAATCCACACAACCTTACCATCGCATCCATTCATCCCTTGATATGCAGGAAGGTCGATGGAATCCAGACATATTCCTGTTGGTGTAACGTTTATCGTAAAATGCAAAGTGCAGTGAGATTGGCATAGGGTTTGCAGCGATTTAACTACTAGGTAGGCAAGAACAGCACCAAATACCACCCTTGCGTCGTCCGTCTTTCCACACCCCCCCCCTCCCTCTTGATCTGAACCGAACTGGAGATTCTTGGCCCAGACGCGGTGGAGGGCCATCTATTCTTTCCTGTTCCATCTGATGGAAGCCCAAAGCTGCTGTTGTCCGGGAGAGAACAGCAGTTCGTGACCACGCCTCGCCCATTTTCTTTTCAATCTGTGCCTGCTGTCCATTGGCTGGAGCAAGCATCGGCCCTTCAACCAGCAGTAGCCACCACCAGCAGTCCTGTAAACCTGGAAGAGTAATCCAATCTGTTCCTGGCCTTTTATTAGCCTGGGATAACATCTCTCTGCATCAACAGGCAGCACGCCAGCACACCTTGTTTTTAGTCGTTTGCGACTTTCTCACATCCTCCCTAGTCTTTATTTTGTTGTTGATTTCTTTCACGTAGGATCCACAGGTCATATTTTGGATCCCCGCGACCTCAGATAACCATCGGCTCCCTCTTTTGGCCTACGGCACCACGGCGCCGACTTGCATCGATTTGCAATCACTAACGACCACGCTTGGCAGCACCCTGTCCATCGATCACTGCGTATCGAGTGTCAGCAATTTACCTGCCCTGCCTTGCAAAAGCAGTATCCAACTGAGACTCCCGCCGTTCGTTATTGTCAAGCATCATCATTGTTTGTCGTTCTTTTTTTTTTATTTTGAAGTTCTCGGCAGTTCGCGCTCACAACCGACATATAGCCTGCCCAACCTGATCCTTACCTGATTCCTTCTTGCTGGCCTGGACGTCCGCACAACTGTGCTTCCTCGTGGGCAACTGTGAAACAGCACCACGCGGCAGACGAAGGACAAGACATTCTCTTGCATCCTGCGTGGCCTCTCGACGACAACCTGTCCGCTCGTGACACGATACAGATTACAGCGAACGGTCTGCCAGCCACTCTTGGAACAAACCCTTGGGCCCTAGGAACCCCAGGTTTTTGTGGCGGTTACATACTCTTTCTCTCGCAGCGCCGCGCTCATCAGGCCTTGCTTGTGCACGCTACTGGACCGCTGGACGATATCTGTACTTATTTGCATCGGTGCTGACCCATAGAGAGTTGCCGCAGCACTGCGCAGTCTCCTGCAAGACGTGTGCTAGCCCTCAAACCAACCCCTCTCGGTGCCAGTCAAAGTGTGTGAAACAGTCTGGGCAAAGCACTCTCGACCATTCGCTGACCAGGGTGACCAGTCCCTGAATGGGGTCTGTGTGCAGCTATCGTTATCTGTCAATCATTCTGTGAACAACTTCGCCGATCTGCAAGCCTCGTAACAGCCCGACTTGGGGGGCACATTCGCTGGAGGAGAGGAGGAGCCGGTCAACGTCACCGCCCAGCAGCAAGAGGCTGCTCCCACAATCTGATATCCGCTATTCGTGGCCTGTGGGGGTGGAGTACACCTACACACAGCGCAGGCCGAAAAAGGAGGATCGGAAAAAGAAGAAAAGTTGATTTTTGCATTCCAGGTGGACTCCTGAAGAAGCTGAGTGTCCGCTGAACAGCCACAAGCCCCGGCAACGCCGGCACCTTAAGACAAAACATCCACAGGTCAAAGGGACAACCAATCTCGGTCGAGCGCTTCTTCCTGTCAGAAGAATTGCTGCCGATTCTCCTGCAGTCTCGAAACGCCGACCCGCTATCCCGGTACGGGCCCTGCCCGCGGCACCCATGGCGCCCCGACTCAAGTTCCTTTCAGGTAAGCCGCTACCGACGATCAGCTGAAGTTTGCTGCATCACTTCAGATCGCACTAGCCCATTACCCCTCTCTGCGTTCCTCACTCGTTTCTTGTCACCTGTGCCCTAATAGCCCCTACAATCCCGCTGCCTGGGTCCCCCTGCCGCCCACAGCTTAGTGCGACTCTCGATTCTGGGTTTCAGAGGCCCCCCAAACCCAGTGGGCATCGCTGCGGTTTTGGCGCGCTCAAACTTTGGGCCCCTCGTCTGGACAACTTCTCAGGCGCAGATCGCACCACTACCACCACCACCGCCATCACACTCTTTTTTTCCCCCTTTATCATACCTTCCTTTGTCGGCTTTTTTTTTTTTGCTGAGGAAAACACCGGAGGAATTGCTGCGCTGGGCTTCGCGTAGCACTGCCAGAGATGTCGGACTATGAGCTAATGAACGTGGTCACAGTGGGTGGAAACCCAGTTTCGGCCTTCTTATCATGGCGCCTACAAGCGACGAATGCCTGCGATGTCACCCTCGTGTGGAAGGCAGGTTACGAGCACGTGGCGCAATATGGAATCTCCTTCAAGTACGTCTCCTAGTCGCCCTCAATAAAGATTCTAAACTTGATTTTAAGGTCAACAGCGGGAAGTCGGCCGTGCTAACGGACTGTGCGTACAGGTCGCCCGTCTATGGCAACGAGCGCTTTAAGCCCCGGCATGGTTCGTCCCACATCCAGTCCCGCTGCCGACTTACTGTTATCCTAAGAACAATTGGAAATGAAAATCGGATTAGCAGGTGCTGACGGGAAAGAATACAGTGGTTCGGACACCCGAGGAGGCTGCCGCGCGCAAGGACAGTGCCTACGACTATGTTATTCTCTGCATAAAAGCACTTCCCGATATCTACGACCTGGCGTCGGTGATAGATAGTGTCGTTACACCCCAGCACACTTGCATCATCGTCAACACCACGCAGGCCCTCGGGTTGGAGTCTGCTATAGAGGAGCGGTTCCCGACCAATGTCGTCCTGTCTCTCGTCTGCGGGGCCGAAATCGCCCAACTTGGCGCCAGCGAATTCGAGCACAAGCGGTCGACCGAGCTATGGGTTGGTGCCGCCAACAAGAATGCCAACATTCCAGCTTCGATTCAAGAGGACATGGCACAAGCGCTGGCTATGACTCTTAGCACTGGTCAAGTTGATTGCAAGGTTTCGCCCAACATCCGGCAGCAACAATTTGAGCGAGTCATTGGGTAGGTCAAATCTCTTGGCTGTGTTTTGCGTTTTGAGCCTGGTAAAGAAGAGCCATGGAACTAACCCAGTTGTTAGCCCAATTGCCTTCAACCCCCTAACTGTGCTCTTCGAGACCCCAAACTACGCTGCGCTGCTTGACAAAGTAGGAGTGTCCAAGCTAGTTTCCGACGTCATCGATGAATTGCTTGCGCTGGCAACAGCTTATGGCTGCAAGTTCCCAGCCGAGTTCAAGAAGAATACAATTGACGAGTTCGCACGGTTGAACACTGAGAATATCATGTGGCAGGACTATAACGCCCGTCGTCCCATGGAAGTCGAGACATATCTTGGTTCTCCTATCAAACTGGCCAAAGATGTGGGCGTGACTGTGCCACGGATCGAAACTCTTTATGCCATCCTGCACAACCTTAACCTGGTGAACAGGAGTCGACCCAAAGCCGATGTCACAGAGCCTCCGTCTGGCCAACCAGGATCGCCTTCTGGTGCTCCTACTCCTGTTCCACGAACGTCGGCACAGGGCATGTCTATGCCCAACAGCATGCCAAATGGCAACGGCATGCCACCAGGCAGGCCGCGGCCGAGAGGCCCAATGGGACCACCAGGCCCAGGAATGCGTCGCCCCCCTCCTAGCATGAATGGTGGCTCGAACGGCTACAGCCGACCCCCTACCGGTATGGGTTCACGCAACCCTTCACGGAGAGGTTCGATGGATGGGGGCGATTTGGAGGAGTTTCGGGACCTTGTACTCTACGATGATATCCCCGAAAGCGGTGAAGCCGGCGGCTACCCGCAACAACAGCTTACACCACAAGAGCTGGCCATTAGGGAAAGGGAATTGCAGCTGCGTCAACGAGAGCTTGCTTTGAGGGAGCAGGAGATGAGGTTACGGCGAGCTGCGGCTGGCATGGGTCCTGGCCCGAGACGGCCCCCTCCTCGTGGCAATATGTACGATGACGATGATGAAGACGATTATGTCGACCCAAACGACCTCCCGCCAGCGCCGATGATCGACCCCGACAACTTCGACATGATGAGTGTGACCTCGAGGAAGAACCGGAGAGTGCCGAGTAGTCCTGCGCAGTTCCGCAAAAACCCCGAGGAGGAAATCAACAAGTCCCGCAGCAGATTCAGACCGAGTTTCGGGCGGCATCGTTCTAGTGGAGCGAGTCAGCAGATCATGAATACTATTCCCGGCCTGCATCAAGACATCATGGACGACCCTCTTCTCGGCTTCACTTCTAACCGGTACGGCAATGTAGATAGAGGGGCTATTCATCAGGCAGTGGGTTCTAGGGCAAATTCCCTTACTGCTGCGCGGCTCGATGACATGCAATACGGTTTGAACGGTAATGGCCCTCGTCGGTCGAGTCAATCCCCCGGAAACCCTTATAGTCCACCGATTACCGGTGGGCCGGTTGGTGGACGCCCATCCCCTCCCGGACAGGTTGGTCCTCCGCAACCCATGAATGGCCGGCCATCACCTCCGGACAGCGTCAGACAGCCAATGCCTCGGTACCCGCCGGGACAAGGCAATATGGTGGCGCCGCAGCAGGTTGAGCAATATGCAGGGGTGAGTCACTTCTCCCGTTTCTCACCTATTCAAAAGCAAAATAAGAGCACTATGAGTCTAACAAGTAGTACGAGTACCAGCGCGGGCAGTGGTGATTCTTCGCCGAACCAGCGCGACTCGTCGTCCGCGCATACTAGCCAGAAATACTTAGTCTATAACTGAGGGGTACTATTGGAATACCCTACAGTCCAATGGAGTCCTCGAGCAGAGTAGATAGATACCCCATCTCTCGATTTCAATTTGGAATGAGCGAGCGTTTGGATTGAGCATAAATCAGCGAGACTTAGGCGTTGGTGGGATCGAGGAGAATCCCGCGATACTCCTCGCAACGGCTTTGAGGAGTGCAATGGTGTCTTCGGTCAAAAAATTATTCGGGGATCAGATTTCAGTGTGGCAAATGAGAAGAGAGGGATTAATTCTGATCAAGAGGTCAGAGATCACAAACCCAACTTCTCCTTTCCTTTCCTCAAATTTTTATAACGCGACCATACAGCCCTCCCCACCCCCCCAAAATTCCACTGTGCATCACGGGTTGCTTTTTTCGTGGTGTGTATTGTTTGGTTTAGAGAAAGAAGGAAGCTACATAGCATTATTTCCTTTTTCCTTCCCTACATTAAATTTCCCTTGATAATTGTCTGGATTGGAAGGAAGCCGGCGGACGAAATACAAACAAGCATGAGAAGCATGCAAGCCGATGTCGAGTCTACATTTTCATATGGGCAGGATGCATCAGGGTCGGCTCTATTGCTTTTTTTTTTTCTCCAGTTTGTGTTCTTCTCGAGAAAGCGAATGCAAACAACAGAAAACAGAGGAAGGAACGGGTTATTTTTCTCTTTGGTGTACTCGGTTGTCAACCTAGGTGAAGGAGGGATAGGCTCCGGCGGAACACAAGACATAATTCTAGTCTCTATTCAAGGCTCGAGAGGTTCTACTTCTTCCAGGAATGAAAGACTCGAGGCCTCTCAAGTGGGGTACATAGCCTTTTTTTGTTTCTACATTAACACTATGGGATCTCCATTTCCTCTCTCTCGTACTCTGGTCGGTATCACACAACCTGTTTGCTTTTCCTTTCAATACCCCACTATGCGATGAGGCTTGTTTGGCACAAAGGTAGAACTTTGATTTGTGTGTACGTAGTCATAATCTCCCTAATTGTGTTAAAGTGTTTGGAGTCCCCTCATTCAACCCAGGGTACTATTGCCACGCCCACTGTGGGATCGCGACTGGGACACTGTGGAATGAGGTTGCAGAACAGACACTTAAGGGGCCTGAACACTCTTAGCAGCTGGAGAAACCAGGCACGCTTCGACACAACTTGACGTCACTTGGTCATTGCTCTGTCCCCCCATAAAAGGTCGCTCCTTCTCCTGTTGCTCTTACGTCTCTCAGCGCGTCCTTAGAACTCATAATCCTCATGGCAAGCTTTTTTGCCCGAGATCCTGTCAGGAGTCCAGCTTGTGCAAAATCGTTGAGTGACCCGTCAGACGATAGCGGCTCATCACGAAAAGCGGTCTCGGTGGTGTTGATGTTTCCAGTGCTGAATGGCCCTGCCATACTTGTGGTCGTCGGTCTCTGAAGCATTTGGTTTGGGCTGGTATCTGAGGTGGTGCCCCATCACATCCCGGACCTTAAGAGCGATAGAGGCAGGAGAAGCAAAACTGATCGTGAGCCGTCTGGCAGCCGCTGGTGATGACATGACCCGTGCATAATTCCTTTTTGCAGTGGAGGAAGGGTCCCGGAGTCTCATGGGTTCACCGCTCCGGTTTAGGTCTGAAGCGGTCCATTGAACACGATTATGGATAGACAGATGTACATAAAAAGCTTTATCATTTAGCTTGTTTGCTCCCTGCCGTTAGGATGTTATTGTACATTCTATGTCACCATAAATTGACTTGGACCCCCTGAAGCACACTACCAGACAATCCCCCTGTAACTAACCATTCTCTTGAACCTCCAGGCTGTTCCCTCGTATCAGCTGCATCTGAGATCAAGGCTAGTTTCTCAACAGCGGGATTAGGCTACTGGCATTGCATGGATGTCGGTATCCAGTGTCATACCCAGGGAAGGCAGCATGTCGGTGAAGGGAGAAGTGCGAAGTTGGGGCGTCCTGGAGGAGTGAGAAGTCTGTGAAGCTATGGGTTCAGACCACATGCATTGGGGGGGAAAACAATCTCTTGTACCACCGTTCCACAGCAGCCAATAAATCTCCAGAGTGCCAGCGCTTCGTCACCTTGTTGGTTTGATGGGCCTGCTTGTTGCCTGGAAATTTGAGCAGGGAGCTTGAAGGATGCCTGAAAATTGGGTTCACATTGGGTTACACCGGATTAACGTCTCGGTGTAAATGGAAGGAACCAAGATGATCTATTGTGTTGCTAATTGTGATGATGAACAGGCGGAAGCATGAGGGATGGTGTTTGTAGTTTGCTTGCTCAGACATCAAACATGGGCAACCCCGCCAACTGTTCAACAGCCCCTCTGTTGCCGTGATAAGCTGGGCTTGTGAGTGGGCGCCTTAGTCCTCAGCTTCTTCCCACACCACGCAAAGAGCCGAGCAACACTATCGCAAGCACCCAGAACAACCTCTTTCGTATCAATCAGTTTTTACATTTTCCCAGAACAACAAGAAAACCATTGACTCATGTCGAGCCGCGGCTCTGGCGCAAACGCAGCCTCGCGCCAATCGATGACCGCTTCCGGCGGCGCTGTCAAGGCGAGGCAATTGGTCTGTTTACACGCACCCCCTGAACATCACCGATGCTCACATTTGGGATGGGACAGCAGTAATCTGTCTCAAAGGACTACATCTTACATCTCCAACATTTGAACACCGAACACTATCACAGACCACAGCCCAACAAATGCTAACCAACAACGTTTTTACAACAGGCCCATCTCCACTCACAGCTGACCCAGCTTTCTCACAACTTGGCCACCACAGAAAACTTGATGCGTATGACAGCAGTACAGGCTGAAGCTATGCGAGGTCTTGGAAGCTGGCATGCAGGACTGTAAGAGCTCATCTTGTCTGTAATGAACAAGATTGTGGCTGACAATTGATAGTTTCATGGCTGCAAGCAAGGTTCTTGGAGAGGAGTCGGTTCAAAATCAACAGGGCAACTAAGCATCATGACCTTGGACTCAAGAGTCTACGGAAGCATCTTAATTACGTTGGCGCAGTATCAGATATTCACTTGACCTTCGAACTTGAGTACGCCATCAACGGATAGCGAAATGGATATGTTCGGATTGGAAGTTTCACTATGGATCACGCCATCTTAATCCTGACAGTGTTGTGGAAGAGTGATGATGGGCCTTAAGAAAATTCTCAGAAGACGAATGCATTTCGGTCGTCGTCGTAGGTTGACAATTAGAGATCAGCCGTATAGCCAGCTTTCCCCTAAACAACCTGTCAACCCACTCATCGTATAGGGGTATGACGATCAGATCATCATGAAATACAGGCCAGTCGACTTTATGCATATGGCGGTCCACGACCTCGATCTATACCAGCCTCGGTCATTTTTGATGAGATAAGCAAGTTCAAGACTAGGGTCGCCATCGTGGTTTAATGTGAAGTCAACTTCATCAGAGGATGGCTCGCCGCCTTAAAGGAGCCTCAAGTCTTCTACCGCCCGATACTCGTGGAGGGACCATCAACAGCACCAACACCACGCTCTGTCTTTCTCTTCGTTCTCGGCGCGCTGACTGGATATCTCTTTTCCCCTCCGCATGTGTTGCACTTGCGTACGAGAATGTCTGCCCAAGGTTTCTTTCCTCCTTTGCTCTTGTTTTCTATGATGGCTGTGCAAGTCTCTCCATCAATGAGCACAGAGTCGCAATACTTGCAGATTGTCCTCTTAACTTCTGGTTTAAGACGTATCCTAGTCTTGAGGGACACGGCACGCAAGTCGGTGGCCAGTCGCCTGCTCATCCCTTGCAACGGGCTTTTGGCAAGAGTCGGGCCTTCGGACATTGCTCCATGCTGAGAAGATTTTGAGAACTCAGTTGAAGAAGCGGAAACCCCTGAATCAAGAGCTTCGAGGTGGATCGAAGACAGAGTTACTGCTGCTTGCTGGAGGAAGGAGATTCGTGAATAGATGGCCTTGTTCTGAACCCCACCGCCGCCACCACTGCCTTTTCCTTTGGCCATCGCGAGCAGTGTTGCATTATCTGAAGCTCCCAGGCAGATTTCGATGCGGCATTGCCACGCGGCGGTTACTCAAAAGCCCTTCTTATGTTGGGCGGTCAGGCTGACGGGATTTGGCGTGGCCTTTGAAGAGCCAGCGGCCAGCCAACAAAAATGCCAGCAAGTTGGTCTGTGCACAGATTTGGACCCACCTTTCTGTCAGGGGCCCTGCAGCTAAGCCATGATTGGCTAGTACTGGTTGCGGCCAGGTTTTAGAGGGAGCGCATCTTTCACCTCCTGCTTCCAACGGTTCCTTTTCTTCACGCCTCGCGCTTCCCATCAACAACACGCGGTCAGCGCATCGTCAACCTTCTCTCATCATCCTTCTACGCGCAGTCGCGTGTTTTTCTTCATCAACCTGTTTCGCACCCTCGCCTAGAGTCGCGATCTTGTCTATTTTCCTCTTGTCGTCACGACATCTCTTTTTTTGTTTTTCCTCCCTGTCATTGTCGCGTCACCTAGTCGCCAAATCCGAATCAAGTCACCATGTCGGCCGAAGAGGATCTGATCGACTACTCGGATGACGAGCTCAACAACGAGTCCACCGGCCCCTCCGCCAATGGCAAGAAGGCCGACGCGGCTGCGTCCACACAGAATGTCGATAAGAAGGGCTCCTATGTCGGCATCCACTCGACGGGTTTCCGTGACTTTCTCTTGAAGCCCGAGCTTCTTCGCGCCATCGCCGATTGCGGTTTCGAACATCCGTCGGAGGGTTAGTCTTGACAAGTTCCATCCCCAGCTTATCGTTATATTCTCCTCCTGCCCCTCCTACGGGTCCGTCCATCTCGCAAGCAAGAAATCACACAAGTCACGCTTTTGCACAAATTCTCGGGCACATAGAAAAAGAGAAGGCGGTTGTCGGCACGGGCCTGCACTGAAGGAAAGACGGCAACGAGGTGATCAATCCCCGTCTGCCGAAGGATTTGTCTGCAAAGGCTGTGTGGTCCCAGCTGGGGCACACATGCTTCCAGACACCGCTGAGTTCTGGCGCGAGCAAACCCCTCGCATATGGCTTTCATTGCCATACTTGGATTGAGTCGGCATTCTGAGAAGCGACACGATTGCTCAATGGCTTGCTGCAAGCCCATGCACTGAGCTCCTTCGTGGGCTTCAATCAAGGGGCAATGCTCCCTGTTTCGTTTTGCCACCGACTCCAAGAGCCAGTTTCGGTTATACTTGGCGATGCTGCTCACCATCATGGTCGAGCAGCAGTATGCCCACTCTGTCTCAGCCGGTGTCGAAGCAAACTAGGCTGGATGGGAGGATAGGACACCGAAGAGCTGACGTTTTGATTCTGTCTTTGCTGCGACGATGGACGGGCCTGTCCTCTCTTTTCAACACCCTTGCCTGCCACCGTCCAAACTTTGCGTACCCGATTCTAATCCGGTCCCCCACATACAGTTCAGCAGACATGCATTCCTCAAGCTATGCTCGGCGGCGACATTATCTGCCAGGCGAAGTCTGGTCTCGGCAAGACGGCCGTCTTCGTTCTGACCACCCTGCAGCAAGTCGAGCCTGTGCCTGGCGAGTGCTCTGTCCTCGTCATGTGCCACACTCGCGAACTGGCATTCCAAATCCGCAACGAGTACAACCGCTTCAGCAAGTACATGCCAGAGATCAAGACTGGCGTCTTCTACGGCGGAACTCCGATCCAGAAGGATGCCGAGATCCTCAAGAACAAGGACACCCACCCGCACATTATCGTCGGCACTCCCGGCCGTCTGAACGCCCTTGTTCGGGAGAAGTATTTGCGCCTTGGAAGCGTCCGGATGTTTGTCCTCGATGAATGCGACAAAATGCTCGACCAGATCGGTGAGTTTTTAGATTGATTGTCTATCAGCGTTGTATGTTTCCTGCAAGCTAACATAACAAAGACATGCGTCGCGATGTCCAGGAGATTTTCCGTGCTACTCCTCAACAGAAGCAGGTCATGATGTTCTCGGCCACTCTGTCCGATGAGATCAAGCCGATCTGCAGGAAGTTCATGCAGAACCCGACCGAGCACTACGTCGATGAGGATACCAAGTTGACGCTGCACGGTCTGCAGCAGTACTACATTGCTCTCGAGGAGCGCGAGAAGAATCGGAAGCTCAACGAGCTGCTCGATGAGCTCCAATTCAACCAGGTCATCATTTTTGTCAAGAGCACTCTCCGTGCTACTGAGCTCGACAAGCTTCTGCGCGAGTGCAACTTCCCCTCGATTGCAGTCCACTCCGGTATCAGCCAGGAGGAGCGGTATGATCATCCAATGCAACCACGACTTGACCACAGGAGCACTGACATTCAATAATAGCATTCGCCGGTATAAGGAGTTCAAGGAGTTCAACAAACGCATCTGCGTCGCTACGGACGTGTTTGGTCGTGGCATCGACATTGAGCGCATCAACCTCGCCATTAACTATGACATGCCCGCGGATGCCGACTCATACCTTCACCGTGTCGGCCGTGCTGGTCGTTTCGGTACCAAGGGTCTCGCTATTTCATTCGTTAGCTCCGACCAGGATCGGGAGGTGCTCAAGGCTATCGAGAAGCGGTTCGAAGTGGCTCTTCCGTACGTCATCCCTTGTGTGTTATGCTCTCGCGTAGATATGGAATGCTGATTCGTCGAAACAGTGAGTTCCCTAAGGAAGGCGTCGACGCCTCCACCTACATGGCTTCGTAAACTGGGACAATCGAAGAGTTGCTCTTTCGGGTAGGGTTCTTAACTCCGGTGCGGTTCTGGCTCCGTTTTGCGTTGATCTCTGGGGTTGATTTCGATGGTGTGCTTTTCGTTCCTTACTGTCAAGTGTAGTCGGACGACAACCAAACTTTTTACTCAATGGGAAAAGCTGCTCTCGACAAAAATCGTACAGGACAATAACAATGTAACTGGGATAGCTCTGCTGCCGTGGAAGCGATTTTAACTCAACTCGGGTTATGTATCAATGAAACTTAGATTGTTTTCATACAAAGACCTACTGCGGCAAGATGGCCCAGTTTTTTTATTCCCAAAATACATGATTGATGCTTACTTCTGCGTTTAATCTTCCAAGGCCTCAGCAATTATTAGGAGGAATCTACCCTTTCAAGTATTATCTCAATTTACTCTTCGTGTGCGATCTTCCGCGTAAACCACTTGCAACCAACAGCACCATCGAATCTGGCAAGAGCATTTCTGTCTGAGCCACTCGGTTACTTTGGTTTGTGGCGAAGTAAATTCCGTACAATCTCCATCTCTCCCCTGAGAGGTGTGAGTGTGTGCGTAATTGCCAAGTTTTTTTTTGTCCTTCCGACTTCAACGATCGCCATTCCTTCGACCGACGACGATAGAGCCTTGCTATCCATCAAGGCTGGGCAAGGCTTGGGCAATCCCTGATCACGAATGGTGCTGTCTCGCATCTTGTTGGTAGTTACGCCGGTGACTTGTTATTCACAAGTGTTTCCTCTCATGTGCCATTCTCAGCCGTTGATGGGGCCCATGGGAGTTTGAGAGTCATCCGCGATATGTATGAGGTGTGCCTATGAGTGTAGATCGTTTCGGTTGGTTGTGCTTGGGAATGTCTTGCTCTTGCATTCGTTGCTGGGCAATGCCACTCTTTGGCAGAGCTGAAGCCTTGAAGGATGCCAGAGCCTTCTTTCTGCTTAGCATGGTCTACCTGTGCAGCCTGCGGAGCCTAGAAAGAGGCTGGGTTGATATGCTATTATGTTGCATCGGGGGGCTTAGTGAGAGAGGATGATGAGCCATAATTTTGGTCGGGGAAGGCAGTGTAAGATAGCATTGGCTCGTTGAGGCACAGAATCGCCCCGAGAATGTAATAGTGTTTGCACCATTTCCTCAATGCCCATGACCTTCTTCGTTGAACAGCTGAGGAGAGAACCTTGGTGACCGTTTCTTTTGCTTACTCCCAACTTACTGGGTGTTGTTCTTTGAGCCATTGTTTTGTTGAACCTCGGGTGAATTTTGAGACGGCGAGGATGTTTGTGGCTGATGCTAACTCCCAATATTTCAGATTACTCATGTTTCTTGTACATCAGAGTCGAAGTAGTCGCGAGAGAACTGTTGGCAGGCGAACAAACCTGGAAGGATGCTCCCCAAGACAGCACGTGGGATGGACCAAATGATACGTCCCGTTATCATAGCTTGTCTTACGTCTGGCTCATCAAATTGCCTTACTTGTCATCACGCATTCAGTTTCCAAATCTTATTGTGTTTCACAGATTTGACGTTATTTATCTGGGATGATAGCAACAACCAGTTTCCAAGGCGTGGTGGCCAGGTAGTCTTGAACTTTGGGATTTGACCATGGTCATAGTGATAGACTAGGTATTCTATCTCGCTAAATTGCAGGCCATTCTGAGATATGGATAACGAATACAGCACGTAACCGGGCAGGTTTGGAGCCTATGACAAACGTGATATACCTTAGCTTATCGCGCCGTCCAGGTTAATTTAGCTTGCCAATGCGTTGCCCTCGGGAAACTCCGGCGGATTAGCGGGCTGTCCAAGACACTATTGATCAATTAGTCCCAACTTTGAAAGTTTCCAGAACACCGAAAGGCAGGTAGATACTTGAACTTTTGAGATTGTGTCTGGGGAATTATCGGCAAGTTTACTTATCGCCCACACCATTCTCAATATTGTCGACTCCCGGATGTAGTTTGGCGAACCTTGGATCACCAGAAGCTTCACAAGACAATAAAGTTCTATGACTAGGTATTCTCGATGTCCATGGCCTGGGTCATGAGCTGAGAGCAAGTGGAGTGGCAGCCTTGCTCGGACAAGCCGCCCTTCACTCCGTATCCGACGGCCGGCAACGCCGTGTTCCGATCTTCGCATCCGCTTCGCGCCGACACTCCCGTGGAAAACTTTATGGTCCGACAAACATGAGGCTGGAGGATGTTTGCCAATGCGCAAGCTGGCTTTTTGGTGTCGCTTTCAACAGACACCGACGTTCTTGGTTTTTCAGCTCATTTTGGCTAAGCAATGTGTTTCCATGCACGCTTTCAGGGGTCTATTCAGCCTTATTTTTGAGGCTGAAGCGCGTAGTGGGTACGGATAGGGGCAGGGGCATGCAACATCGGAGAGGTTGCCCTATCGACATGGCTTTTTCAGCTGCTTGCTTTTTTGAGTCGTTTATGCTAAATGGTTTGGTGCCTGACGTCAATATCCCGTCAACGTCGCTGGCCTCATCGAAGAGAATTCCCTCCGATATCGCGAAGCGCACTTTGGTTCGGTAGGCAATTTCCGCTTGAGTCATCACAGTTTGAACAGCCTTGGATCAAAAGCCTGCTTTTGGGCTGGACCGCCTGGTGCTACTGGCACCCCATTAACAACTTGAACACGTGATTGGCTGGTCCTCACAGCCATCGTCGACGAGGTTATCTGATTTTCCTCATCTTCGTGATCGTTGGATCGGCGTGATGGGAAAGATTGGGTTGCTGTGCATCTGTGCATTGCATTTTCCGCCCAGGATCCATTGTCGAAGATTGGAAGGCCTTGACTTCAGTTTTTTTTTATTTTATTTTTTTTTTTTTTGAGAGATCGTGGAGATGAGTCAGCAGCCAAAGAATGTTGTGGCCCGTCTCATGCTTTTCTGACACCCGCGGACCTTGATGGCAGTGGCTTCGGAGAGCAACATTGATTAACATGTTGCGAGTCGAATCTGGACCAGCAGAAGTCCTTTGCTCTTTTGGCTCAGACTAAAACAAGCCACCCCCAGGATCACGTAATGGTGTGAGCAAGATATGTGCAAGGTGCTGAGCAGCTGGAGGGAAGGGGGCTGTGCCAGGGGAAGTTTTTTAACGGAGGGGTCCCAGACACTCCGCGAAACACAGCCAGGTTCACATCAAACCTACGCTTCAGAATGTACAAGATCGCCATCACGATGCATCGTAATTCAGTGTGGGTTCTTGAAAAATAGTGATTGTTTATCATTAGTCACCAGCTTTCGAATCGAGGCTTGGGATTGACATGGTGGTGACTGAGATGTGACTTGTGCAACATGGAGATTGTTAAGGACCATGATTCTTTCGGCTGAGGTGCTTACGGATTACTAGACGTTGGTTTCTGGAAGCAGTTCTTATTGAGCTTTCTTTAAAGTCAGCTTATATGGAGTACTGTAGGAATTGATGGAATCACTCTTTCAAGTGAGTCAGCTCATCGATATGTTTGGTGAGAGCCTGATTTAACCTGAAGCAAATCGGCCTTAAGCTAGGCAGAGTTTCACATCCAACTTCCTCTTAACTTCACAGGCTGGCCAATATCTGATACGACATGAGAGTAGCGTTGTGAAAAGTCTCCCCGCATCCTGGTTGAAGTTCGGAATTCGGATGTCAAGGCTCCATGCTGGCGTGAGGGAGAATGCCAGCACAAAGTGGTTGCGTCGTGCGTGATTGATGCGAGTCTGCGCATCGTTTTCACACTATGCCACTTTTGTCTGCCAAGAAAGAAGACAAGGGGTGGATTGGGCACGGTGATGCAGAGTGATGCAGATGGAGGGAGTGAACTGGCCACAGCACCACACACAGATTCCTGCCCCGCCATCTTGCATGCAGCAGGGCCAATCAAGATCGGGCAGACTTCTCACACTTCCTGTCGCACAGCGAGTTGAAACTGCGACCATGTCTTGACAGAAGTGTCCAAGTTGATGACGGGGCGAAGAGGGAAAAAGCCAAGGCCAGGCCGTAGAGTGCACCGTTTATTCTTTCCATGGCAGTGTGCAACCTTGTCCTAGATCACAGCGAATCATTCTAGGTTTCCCGAAGCGGGTGCAAGAGTGCTGGTCGGGATGAGACCCCCTCGTAATGATGATAATACTGATGATGCCTTACACGAGAGTCTCCTTTTTCGGGCGAGATATGCGGCGCGATGACAACAGCTAAGCATCCCCAGACAGGGCCGATCGAAAGAGAAGCTGATTTTCATACGGATACCTACTTGCTTGCCTGATTGTACAGACTTGGTCCAGGCAGACGACACGCGAATGCTGGGAGCTTCTTGGCTACGGAGGACCGGAGTATGCTTATATAAAAATAAATTCCAGGTTGGCGAGCAAAATGACGCCCAGTCCAGCGGACGATCCGGATTCTATGTGTCTGACGGTCACCAATGGCAGGGATTCCTGTAGTGGAGGGAGGGTGCGCTGCGATGCGGGATGATGAGGGAGCGCGAGAGTGCATTGTAGGCGGCAGCTGTGGCCCAGCCTCTAGGCAGCTGGCGGGTCTCGAAGAGCCATGCCCGGCGCCCCAGTGCGGCTGGGCGGTGCTCTCTGCGGTGAAAACCGGCTCTTCTCCCGATCATCAAGCAAACTGGAACGACGATGTTCAACTTCACGATCTGAAGACGCAGCGGCTACAAGGCGGTCAGCTTGCGAGATCTGTGTGTATCATTCCCCATCTCCTCTCAGAGTTAGTCGCGTCGCAGCGCCATTACACTCATCTTACTGCTTTTTATCTCATCACTTTAATTTTATCTCGCCTGCCTTAATCTTTGTGTCTTGACTCATTTTCTCCCGTTTCGTCCCAGTCCCCAGATGATTGCTTGTCTGTTTGTCTAGGACGTTTCCTTTCTCGCGACGCACTCACAGACCGTCGCGACAAAGGAAAACAAGACCAACAGGCACGACCGTTAAAGCTAGCTACACTCAACGACTTTTTTTTTTCTGATCCTCGCCAACCCAGGGCGGCCTCCTGCTTTTTAAACGAAACTGTATCATTCCTCTCTTTTCCGACTTTTCGAGCCCGTCCAGTGCGGCAAACCTGAACTCTCCCTGCTTTCGAGCTATCACCGATCTAGGCTCCAGACCAGCCTGAATCCTGATAACAAGGAATTTGCCTTTCATCGAAGAACGGCGGAGCATTGGACGGTTGTCGTTCCTTTTTCGCCCGCAAGACTCATCGTGCAAGCGCACCAGGTGGACAGGAGACTCGCCACAGGTGCCCACCGATTCTCACAAAGCCAATAAACCCCCCCCAGTCCGTTTTCAGGCTGCCAGCTCCCGTGACTGGTACTTGTCATACCACGCTATAACGCTGCGCCTGCCAGTTGGAGCCACCTGTTTCCCCAGCGGCAAGCCATCGGTCCCAGCGTCGGTTACTTTAGGTAGTGACCTGTTGGCCCCTCGCCACCTAAGACCCTGCGCTACCAGCCCTTGTTAGAAGAGTCATCCCGACTAGGAGCAACCGACGCGCGCGTCCACCGCAATAGGAGTCACATCGCGGCCGTCCGGTGACCATTGCCAGCCCATACCAAGAACTAAAACACCACATGCACAGTTACAAAACGTCCTTACCTCCTCGCAGCATCCATCACCGCGCCGTCCACGGTTTTTCGTCATCGCTCGAATACTCGAATACTCGACTTAATACCCTAGCTTGAACTTGGTCTCACCGTTGGCGCCCTTCCTCGACTCACACACCACGCCGCAGCATCAGCTCCATCGCCCCTCGCCCGCCTTCCAAATCCCTTGCCGCTGATCGTCCGTATGGTGTTGTGCTAACTGCCATATAACCTCGACAACGGCCTTTCTTAAATTTAACACTTAACGAACCAGCACACAATGCCTCTTAGGAGCATTGTATTTACTCCAGTCGCCGTCTTCGCTGTGTCTACCTGTCTGATCGTTCGTGGAAACCCGGCTTTGCTCGCCTTGTACTAGGGGCCGGTCTCTCTTTTCGACATACATATTTCTACGGCAATCCATGTGGCTTGCCGTCGAACTTACATATCGATAGATTCACGATTCGTTCGGAACCTTTCACCCGGTCTAATAGGTAGACACCGCGCGACGGTGGCTGGAGAGCGTTGGAATCTCCTTTACCACCCACCTTAACCCAAAATGATGTCGGGCATTTACGATTTGACTTCGTCTCTCCATCCCCTTCGCCATGCGCATAGCAACCCACTTTTAATTAACTCCTCGTGGTCCTCCTCGACCACTTCCCTGACTTCGACGTCCTCCTTCTGGTCCGATGTTTCTTCCCAGCATTCGGACGATTCCACCTCGACCTCTGATTCGGACTCGTGCTATTTCTCGCGTGCCCCATCCTCCTCCCAACAGTCAGTCAGTTCACTCGGAAGCATTTACGAACCGGCAGTAAAACTCCACGATCCATGGGTCAGGCAGCCAGCTTGTACACAGCCTCAGGTCGAAGCCCCCCCGGAATTGCGACAGAATCCGAGACGGACCAACAATTCGGTGACTTCCCGTACCGGACGCCCGCCGTCGCTCGTACGCCAGGATGATAGAAAGGTCAACTTTGTGGATAACCTAGTTGGTAAGCTAAGCACCGGCTCACACCAGCCAGGTTGTTGCCCAGGGCTGACCCTTTCAGATACCTCAACCCATATTGTCGAGGCGATTTGGCCCACCTCATCTGTCCCTCCTCGGAATGAGAATGGCACGGGCTCAGTGCTGCCGCTCCGTACCTTTATCCAAGAGACATTGCGCCGCTCCCGGACTAGTTACTCTACCTTGCAGGTGGCCCTTTACTACCTGATATTGATTAAGCCTCACGTCCCTACCCACGACTTCACCACTGAACAGCCTGATGATCGCTACTCCAGTCAGGCGATTCAGTGCGGCCGTCGCATGTTTCTTGCAGCCTTGATTCTGGCATCCAAGTATCTTCAGGACCGCAACTACTCGGCTCGTGCCTGGAGCAAGATTTCTGGTCTCAACACTCAGGAAATCAACAAGAACGAAATGACCTTCCTTTTAGCCGTGAACTGGAAGCTTCACGTTACGGAGGAGGTCTACAAGCGCTGGTGCGAGTGTGTGGCCAAGCTGACACCATCTCAGCCTCCTTCGCCTGGCGGTGTTTCCATGCAAGTCTACGAGCAACAGTGCTACAACTTCCGCCGCATTATCCTGGGCCTGTCCCCCGACCTCAGCAACCTGGAGGAGCTGCTAGCTCCTTGGTCTTCGACCTTGACATATCTTCGCGAGCCATCCCCTCGGACTGTCCGCCGCATTCCTTCGGCAGAGCGTTTCAGTACCTTTGGCTCTGATATGGAGCAGAGCTGGTCACCGAAGTCTCGCAGCGTGCCAGTGGTTCTAGAGCCGACGCCTGCAAACACGTGTGCTCCCAGCCGCTTCGCTCCGGCTCTTGGGCTTCTGCCTACCCCTCGGCTTGCTTCTCAGCCCACTGGACTCATCACTCCTGCAGCGAGTGTTGTTTCCCAAGTTCCGTCGCGCAGCTCGTCAATGGCATTTGCAATGGCCCAGGCATCCGCTTCAGCTGCCGCCCAATCTGCCGATCGGTGGCCTGCGTCTATGGGATCATCGCCTCTGGCTCCGGTTACACGTCGTTCCTCCCTTGCCAACTCCGTGTGCAGCGCCTCTTCGCCGGAGTCAATGATCTCAGACTCATCTAAGGTTTCTCGCTCGTCCTCAGTCTCGTCAGCTTCTTCGGCTGGTGCGCCATCGTCCAACTTGGACTCTCAGGCGCGGTATCGCACTTCGAAATCAAACTATGACAGGCTGGGTCCGAGACTGCCAATGAAACCGGTGTATGAGGATAATGAGCCGATTTGCCTGACTTCATCTCCCGAGGAATACGGGGTTGCCGTAGGCCAAGAGATGTGCGACCTGACGCTGAATATGCTCATGCCTTGCCCACAACGCGAGATGGACAATGCCGCTCGTACTCTTCAAAACATGCAGCAAAACAGTAGCAACAGTCCCGTGATTGGGGTCAAAGCAGGACTGAAAAGGAGCCGTCCTTTCTCAGTTGAGGATACTTTGCAGGACGATGTTCGCGACATCCTCGCTGGCCGTTATGGTAGCGCTCGGTCTTGGTCTGAAACTATGGTTCGTTCTCGTCCTGACGGTACGAGGGTTCCTCAGCAGGTGCCCGTTCGTATTAGCACTCCAGGGAGCCATAAGCGGCTTTGTTGCTCTGCTGAAGCCTCTCAGATTCTCCAGATTCCCTCTCTTCACCCTGCTGTGAGTGGACTTGGTGGTCCAGGGATGTGGGAAGGTATTTTAAATTAAAATTTAAACAGCAAACCATTAAGGCACTTTGCAATATTTTTAACCACTTATGCATACATATTTGCTTTACACACATGCACACACACACACAACAACAACAACAACAACAACAACAACAACAACAACAACAACAACAACAGCTCGTTTGTGATAATACCCTGTTTGCTTGTATTGTTGCTTTTCGCGGAGGAGCTCCTTAAACATCAAGCGTTTCAATATTCCTGATTTCAACTAGGTAACCTTGGAGGCATCTGGCTCATAGAATGGTTCAATATGGACAGCCAGGGGGACCGGCAATACCACGTTCTTTGTTATTCCTTTTCTTTTTCATGCATCTATCCTGGTTTCGGGTAACTGGCATCGGGTAACGGTGTGGGAAACCTGGTCAAAGTTGGCGATGAAGAGGGTTTGTGTACGATTTCTGGGGTGGCTTTTGTGCTTTGTTTGAGCAATTACCCTTTTTTAAAACAATATCGACGTCCGGAAGGGTTGGACGTTCAAGGTGGGGGAGGAATGGGATACTTTTTTTTCCCAAATCTTTAATAAATGGGGCCCGGTCAATGAAGGAAGACCAAGACAGGTTTCGTTAGAGATGCCTACGGAACCGTGGGCTAACAAGGCAGGACAGCAGCAGACGGCAGCTACTTTCCGTCCGTTTCTGGGCCTTGATTTGTGTCACTTGGAATCTGAACGGGATTATTTCGAGATTTAAGACTTCAAGTCCATCAAGCACAAGCCCCTTGCAAGGACAGACAAAAGCTCCGGATAAGTCGGACTGAAACAAATCCGATTTTTCGTACCTCCTACTCGCTTTATCTACATTACCTAACTACCTAGCAACTAGGACAAGATACCATCATCAGAGAGTTGAGCAACCTTCCACCTGTTAGGCAGCAAAACAATTAGGAGAGAAAGCTGTAATGACGCAGTTGAAGCACGCAATATCATCTGAGTCTTTTGGGAGTTACAATTCGTGTCTGCGATAGTTCCACAGAGTCTGCGAACCCGGTGTCTCTGGTCGAGCGTGATTACCATCACATTCTCGGCACACCTGAGTGGCGTTCTGATGAGCTAGGAGCCAGCCATTTCCTCGAGGGATTATGGCCGGGGGAGTGGAACTGGTTGATGATGTGATGGTTTGATACTCTGCTGATGACTTAGCAGGCTTTCCCCAAGCTTTCTCCCAATCGATTGTGCCGGTCTGACTGATCCTCAGGAGACTGGCCAACTGCAGATCCTGGAGTTGAGGACATCTTGAGCAGAGCTTTGGCAAAGAGAGCATGCCGCTGCAGCCTGGTCATGTCGCTGCCAGTCAGGAGCTTATTGATTTTGGTCCCCTGCAATCCAACGTTCCAATTTCGTTGCTGGGCAACCAAATCATAGGTGCTCTCTGGGTGTCATCAAACCAGCCTTCTGGAAGCCCACTGCAAGACGAACGGAGTTGTTGATCCGGTGTCCAGTGAGTCATCCACACCTCCTTTGTCCCTCCCCTCCTTTTTTTTGTTCCGTCTCGTTGATTGAGGTTTCGCGTCCTTTGCATTCAGCCAATGACAGCGTTGACAAGGCCATCGCTGCCTGGTTGGTTGGTTTTTGCCCTCCCCCTCCCTTTCCCTCTCGTTGGTCAGCCCGCCTGATGTATCGCTTGGGACCGGGCCAAGAAACATGGCTCTCTCGGCGGTAAAACACCGAACCGACAGCTCCCCAGCAATGCCCATGTTGCTTATTGAGTGGGCAGGTAAGCACTCTGCCACTAAGTGCGACGTTGATACACGTGGTGATGCGGCGGAGAACTTTACAATACTGCTTGTTTGAATAGCTTTCACGCATGGTACCTGCGTTTTGCTCTTGCAAGCTACATCCCTAGTCCCTGGCATTTTGGCATGTCAGGCTGGCAGAAAGTGTCAAGTGACTGAGGTTGCTGGCGCGGGATGTACTGCGGTGTGTACTTGCCCTTTACGTTATTCCGCGGGAGTTACCGTCAGCCGTGCAATCACTGCCTTGTTCTGTGGCGCCACATGGCAGAGCACCTCCACATGTAGACTGCAGAGGCCTAAGGGGAAAATAGAGACTCTGCATCCTCGGTGAGATGGGTTTGGATGTCGAGAAAATGCACCATACAGCTTTCTCCGAGTTGGTAGCTCGGCCTTATGGTAGGCCATCCGTTGTCATGGCAGTTTTGCCCCGCTTCTTGCGGTGTGCTAGTCAATGTAGGGATTAGCAAACAATACACCAACAAGACTTGAGGGTATCGTGGTATATGCTATCCATTATTATTTTTTTCGTTTCTGATGTCATCAGTTAGGAACAATAAGTAGGAATGAAACGTGGTATTCCGTATCCTACACAGTAAAGTGATAGCAGTGTGTTGGATTCTGAGATAAGTGACTAATGCCAATGTGCAGCTTCAAGCCTCATATGTACATAATCCTCAGCGACACGGCTGTTGCAAGGCAGGCTGGCTTCAGCCTCTTGAAGGCTGAGTTAAAATGAAAGATTGTGAGTGGTTCTGTCAGTTTTATCCCATGGAATTGGTGATAGAAAGTGTTGTAGATCACTCATGGCTGTGTGACAGGGTTAGTGAGAAGCACACATTTGGCATGAGAATTTTCTATGCTTCGGCCGGAATAACTCGTCGACTGCAGTTAGTAAAAAAACATGATCCTCTCATGAATATTGTACCAGTAGTGAAAATTGATCACAGCGGTTTGTCTTCATGCCAGACAATATGGTGTTAAGCCACCATTCTCATGACCTCATGATGCATGTCTGAGGTATACCACCCAAGTCTAAATCTTTATTATGCCATAGCTCAGGACATTTGAGTTATGTCTAGAGCCAATGAGACAATTATAACACTCATCCACCTCTTTGATCTTTTCGCTTACTGATGTCGAAGCATAGGTGCGTTGGCTGCAACTATCCTATATAGCATAGTTCAAGGTGGCTGAGCGCATGCTGCCCAAGTAAGGATAAGTTTATCATGTAGGGTAGAGCTGCAATCGTGCAAAGCGAGAAGCTTGGCTCTATAAAAAAGATGGTCGAGGCTCTGATCCCTCTGCTGGGCTGAACCGTCACCAAATTATAACATGATTAATAGCTTGTCGTGTGCAATGACATTCGCAATAAAATGTTCGCTGCTTTGCACATCGAGTCGGAGTAGCAACGGTGAGCGCGCTATGATATTTCTGCTACTCTTCGCAACGTGCGCTGCCCCTGTGAAAGAAGGTCATCTTCCCACGTCCCCTAGGCCCTTTTCTGGGCCTCAGCTTACCGACGGATTGCTCGCAAAGCAGACTCCACACTTTTAACGACTATCCACAAACCGGATGGACTCCTAACCCAACCAAAGCTCCGAGGCCTGCGCTATCAGGCTCCTTACTGCTGCAGAAAAGGGATGAGCTGCAAATTGAATACAACTGGGATAATTATGATGGAGAAAATGAGTGGATGAATTCACACAGCTGCGGATGGTTCGGTGACACCGGCTGTAGGTCATCTCTGCATTGCCATCTACTTATCCATCATTTACACTGCACGTACTCACTATTGATTCTCATGCACAGCTGATCCAAGGACATGCACTGGTTCGTTCACTTGTGCAACAGTGTCAGGTTATGTGCAATGCCATACAAGTGGAGGAAATATTGCGAAGACATGTATCGATCGCCAGCTATGGCTTGCTCTTAGCTCCTATTATAGGAATGATCCATGTACAGGCTCTACCCAATGCTGGTAAGTCTCTGTATCCATCCTCAAACTCATTCTCCTATGCTGGAGTCATTCCATCCATATATAACTGCTTTACCGATACTAACATAGTCTAGTCGGAGCACTGCTTATCCATATTGCTTAACATTGATATGGCCGGGGCTTCGGAGCCCCAAGCTAGGCTATATGTGTACCGCCAACCCTGATTCGACCATTGTCACCATGCTGCCCTCTCCCAGCATGTTAATGTCGCACAGCCTTACCTTTCTCCGTCCGACCAAAGGACCTCCTCGCTAGCCACCTTGCCATCAAGCTCTATCCCAATACCTACCATCATCAATACTGGCAGTGATATCAGCGCTGATGCTCTTGCGGGTGGTGTAGTGGGTGGTTTGGCCGTAGGAATGATCATTTCCTCAGCTGTCACGTTCTTTGTTCTCCGCCGACTCCACAAGACTGGTGCGACGACGTCCAATAACGACGGCAAGAACAATAACGTCCCTCTGGTTAATCGACCACAGCCACCCAATGCCCACATTGTCCAGAAAGAAGCCGATCTCTCCCCTGGGACCGTAACGACGGAGGCGTTTAGGAACTCAGTTGTCGTTTGCCAATATATTCGAACAGAGGGGACATAGTAATCATGATGGACGACTTTCGGATCTTGTAAACTCTCTCTTCAAGTACGGGATGTATAACGGGAAGCGACTCAAGGAGGTTATGTTCTCATATCTAGTGAGTATGAATACCAGTCCACCGTACGCCACCAGTTGTTTACAATCAGGGGGGATGAACGAGCCACCGCACAGCCTTGCCCATAACCTTCTCAACAACTGCCACCAACTATGTCGTATTACATCTAGAGAACCTGGTATCATGTATCTCGTGCTCTTATGAGCAATGGAGAAGAGAAAAAGCTGTCATCTCTATGTATGGCACAAGAGCAACTCAACATAGCGCCCCAAAAGAGCAAGCTGAGATTTTGACATTAACTCCCCACTCCAGAAAAGCATGAGAATAACTACGCCCAAAACGCCATCTATCCCGTGCACAACAACACGCTCTTGCTCCCATAGCCTGATGAAGCCATCCTTTTCTTCTCCCTAACTCCAAAGACCACAACTACCATCCCTAAAATTGTGTCAAGCAGTCCCCTCATTCTATAACTTGTTAAGAGGCCACTTCTTAGCAGCAGCAGTCTTCTGCTTGGCGTGACTCTTCATCATGTTAATCTTCCTTAGCCGTTCACGGTTGCTTGGATCTAGCAAGACGTCGGTGCTATCCTCACGGAACCAGTGGTTGTGTCTGGTGAACCCGGCGCCGTTCATCTTCACGCGCTGCACTTTGCGCAGCTTCGCCAGCCCATACCAGCAGACGACAAGGGAAAGTAATGTCGACAGCCCAGTGATGGCGCCAAAACCCCAGTTGGTCTCCTCTATGAAATTCTCAAGGTTCATGCCGTATAGGCCGGCCAGGAAGGTACCCATGGCTAGGCCTAAAGTGCCAATGCTGAACTTGAGGTCCAGCAACATGAGGGAGTTGCGGTTCGCATCCAGGATGGCTCGAATACTGGCGAAATTTGTTAGATCCGAATATTCCAGTGCCACACATGCCAAGAAACTTACATTTCCTCCGTATTCCTGATGCTCGACACAAGGTTACTCGCCTCCTGAACCACTTCATCACACAGCTTGTGGTATGACTCCAACAGGAGTTCTACTTCAGTGTGGTCATCTTCCCCACGGTAGAGATCATGGGTCTTCTCAGTCAGGTACATGGCCGCCAGGTCGTCATCGGCCTCTAGGAGTTCCTCAATGGCGTCACGAACCAACTTGGCCTTCTGTTCAAACGTGCTGACCCTCTTTGACAAGACAAGCAATATCCGAAGCTTTTCCCGGTCGATATCGTCCTCGAGCTCGCTCAGGATGCGGATGACAGGGTCCCGGACAGCCTCGAAATCAGCCTCCAGTTCAGCCGTCACCGACATGAGCACGGCTTCAAGGGCCCGGAACTCATATGGAAGGCTGTTCGCACCGCCAGTTTGCTTCTGTTGGAGTTTTCCCTGTAGATCGTACATGAATGCTGACTGGGGATAAGAAGAAGTCGAGCCGTAGACATCGAACAGAAGGACGCGGTCATGTTTGATCAAGACTTTTAAGTGAAGCAGGTTGATAAGGATGGCAGAGGGACGGACAAGAATGTGAGGGAGGTTGGAAGAATCAATTTTGCGAAGATCGCGAGGAAGAAGGCCATACTATATCAAGGGCAACAACTCGTCAGCAGATACATTCCAGATGCTAATTGTAAATGCCAGGAGCCGTCAAGTACCTTAGCAATCAACTCGCTTTTCTTTAGCTCGCCGTCTACCATGATAACATTGCCATTCCCATCCACTTCGGTACACCGCAGTCGAGGGTCAAGCGCCGCTTTCGACGTCAAGGACCGGCGCTGGAAGATGGCACCCGAGTCCTCCTGCAGACGCATCATAATTTCCTCCTCCTTCATGGCCTCGCTTTGCTTCCTCGCCCCGGACCCAAACAGCAGCTCGCGCCATGTCAACCTGCCATTGCTCTCCTCCGAAGAGAATCCTGACGAATAATATCGCTTGGCGCCACTTGCAGTCGCAGCAAAGTCGTATTGACTCTTCGCACTCGCCCCTACAGGACGATACCTGGATGTAGATTCTGGGAAGACAGACTCGAGATCGACAAATGAGGACCGCAGCAGAGGCTGGCGTCTGGTCAACGAGGCTCTCCCCAGGCCCGACAACCTCGATCGGGAGCAGGTGCAGGCATGGCAACGGCTAGGGAGGGTTGCAGTGCACTCCGCAAAGACGAGGCCTTCAGACTGTGCGCGTAGAAATCTGAGGAGCCTTCGCGACGGCGCCAGAGGTTTCAATGCCGGAGGCATTGCAGACAGGCAAGGGATTGGACACGCCGGGGCTGTATCGAGGTCGCAATTGAGCTCTTTCCCGTCAGTGTCGTCCTGGACTCCTGGCGTCGAAGTCTGCAGAATTGTTGCTTGCGCACGTCCGTATCCATTGGATGCAGTGTTTGTTGTGGACACCCACCTCGCCGCAGCATCTTTTTGGTGGGATCAACAGTCCAACGGCGTGGCTTTAGTGCAGGTGTGGGGTGATCTTATCACAGCCTTTTTGTTTGGCGTCCGTGCTTCAATCGAGTTTCAACCACAGATGAGAGGCACTCTCACCCCCACGCTCAAGATTCTTCAATGAAAAGAAATTTAATTGCCTTGGTCCTTCAGGCTATATGGATTTACCAGGCCCGTGCCTCGATAGCTGCTCTTGTTTACACTAACTTCTCTGATATCAAACTGTTATACACAGCTGATGCTGAAAAAAAAAAAAAAAAAGAAATGTAGACAGAAAAGGGCAAATTTTCACCCACCGCTTTTCCTGGATGCCTGGCCAAGCTCAAAAGGTCACTTACACTCCACCGACTCCTTGATATTGCCCTAGCAGCTTGCGTCTCTGCCTTTCTGTGAACGACATAGCCCTCAATTGATCTTGACTCTAATTCCACAGGATGGAACTGACTCCGGTCCACATCAAAGGCAAGCGTGGGCAGGGGAAGAAGCCGGTCTGGAGGCCACCTGTCCCAGCAAACCCTCTGAAGCGTCCACGGAGTGAAGATAAAGAAGGTGATGAAAATGAAGAACGATCCCGTGTTCAGCGACTCAAGACCAGGAAGCCTCCAGCATCCATTGAACTGCTTCCATCGGAAATTTTAGAGAAAATCTTCTTCATGTCGAAAAACTTCAACTTTCTGCGAAGCAGTCTACGATTGGGCTATCGCTTCTCATCGAGGTCATTCCTCTCAAAAATTGTTTGGGAGGCTTTTGTTCCCACTTGGGAGGTGTGGTTTGGATGTCCACAGTACCAGATCAAGTCATACTCTGGATACCGTGACGATGATGATCGGATAGGAGGAGATCCCGCTTTTCAGGTATGATCCAATCTAGCTTCTTCTGCTTTACTTAACACTGATCAAGCATTCAATTGACCATTTACACTCCTAGTCATCTGTCCTTGCGTTACCATGGGTAGATATCGATCTTATCCTCGAGGTTCAGCAGAAATGGTACAACAGACATGGAAAGGGCAGATATTTCGATCATGCCAGGATGTGGGGGCCATGTGTTATTCCTGATCCTTGTGCTGGATCAGAACCTCGAGGATTTGATCATGGTAAAGAGGTGGCAGTCTGTTTCGAGACCGACTGGACTTTTTTCATCAAATGTTTTCATATCAGCGATGCAGGAAGTGATCATTACCAACGATGGTGGAATCACTCTACATACATTGATGTTCACCCACAGGTTGACATCCCACTACATTTACTTAGTGGACCACCAGACTGGAGCAAAGCAAAATTATTGTTTTGGCTAATCCGTGGAGGGGCACGATTATCTACTGATCATACCTGGGAGGTATGTAAATGTTTGGCAGAATGTGACTGTCCCAGCCTCTTCTAACTCGTGTTATCACCAGTTGACCAAGCGGGGCTATGAATACTTCATGCGATCCCAAGATGACAAGCTTGGACTTGTTATGTTTCGCCTTTTCAATCGCCTGGGTGTTTTTGAAACCTGGCCAGAATTTCTTCTGAAGGAAAAGCGGGACATGGCAAAACAAAAGTACAAGAACCGTTCGCTTGCCGAGGACACCCAAAGTGAGCAACTGTGGAAGGCGGCATATGAGGGGCTCAGGAGATGGCAGGACCTTGATGATCGTTTCCCATATCGTGATAATGACGCTATGCTCGCCGCTCTCTTTAAGAGATCTTTTTAAGGAGACACCTATAACATACCAAGACAAGCAGGGGAGGGTGTCACTGGCAGCCTACTTCAAAGTAGTTCACTCACAATAATTATGGCATCAAAACGGACCCCACGTTTGTCTTCACGTCCACGGCGACCCGTGTCCTTCATGTTGGAAACCTGCGGAATGCAGGATTATGTTTGATGTCAGCTCTGACGAGCGTCCATCGAGCGTCTTTGGAATACAATGACGCGTCGCCAAAAATGCCAGAACCCCGAACCCGTTTTCCTTTCCCAGAGTCCGAAATGACATCCCATGCCATAAAGCCAGTGTCATCAAACCGGCCTGGTGATTTTGCAGAGCCAGCCTTTGCCCTGCTGCTGACCGACCATCGTCATCACCAGACCCTGATCCCGAGCGCCCCCAAACATGAAGGATTCCCGCGACTGATCAATATTCTATCATCGGGCCGCGGGTGATTGCCGGAATAAGTTGAGCGCGAATTTAGTTGCCAGGGTTGGGGTTCATCTGCAAAGGGTGTTCGTGTCAGCTTCAGGCGTCCTTCTTCTTCCCAAGGCTTAAGTTGCACCAACCTTGCGCTTGCCGCCGACAACAGTGATGTTGACGAAGCGGCGAGTGTAGAGGAGCCTCTTCTTTGCACGACCCTTACTATTCGGCTGTCAGAACCTCTGCATATTGTGTTACTTCAATCGACTGCCCGACGGCGATGCCTCGTCGGGCGCGCGATTCGTGGGCTGGTTGGACATACGGGGTCTTGGGCTTCTCCTGCTTCTCGACCTTAGGGGTCTGAGACTTGACCTTGCCTATGTGTACCGATCAGAGCCCATCTTCAGGAAATCGCTAAACCCGGCGTTCGCATCGACGATCTCGACAGCAATCGCTCGGTGGTGGAAGACGTACCGGCACGGGCCAAACTGGGGGTGGAAAAGTCAGCAATCCATCTCCTTGAAGTCGAAAGAATATCCCAAGAAAGATTCTGTATGCTGAAAAGTCTCACCTTCCGTGAACCTTGCCCATTTTGAATGACTGTTTTGGTCGCTAGAGTTCTCAAGCGTTGATGCAGGAGGCGGAGACGGCGAAAAAGAGTCTGCGACCGGTGACTTGTGCTTGGGGGCAATGATTTCTCGTGGATTATGGCCTGCATTACCTAAGAATTGTGGGAGCCCAGCGGGGCTGACCTGGGGCTCGACAATGTGTGGTCAAAGCACTGCCAAGTTTCACGTGATCAGTCACATGATACAAAATCCCAAGTCCAGCTGGTGTTTTGCGAGATCAGAATCACTGCGGGCTGTCAGTGAACATACCAACCACACATGCTAACTTAGCACCAAATTCCAGCCAAATCATTGGACATTTCAATGGCGAGCTTAACATCCAGGCCTTGCCAATTGCTCGCTCAAGCCACAAGATGGACAAGATGGGAATATACGGGGCACACGTAGCATCCCCGCAGCTTATCAACAGAGATGATCAGATAAAAAGTCTTGGCGGCGCTGGGGGCTCTTGTTGATCCAACAGGGTCCCGAGCGCACTGGCGGAGGTATGATTTACGCCAGAGGATTGGGGACCCGTGATCACGACGTGGTTGCTTACAGACTAGTGCACCGCATAGGTAGTTGAACGCGCTACGGATACATATTCCGTAGTTGGAGGACAGCATGCAGAGTACCGTCTTCTTCTTGACCGCTTAAAAGCAGAACTTCCTCTCTTCTCCGCTTCTTCCTTTAATCTCCATATCTTCTCTAACACGTCCACCATCTACAAACCACCATAACTCACTATGAAGTTTACGGCTATCACCGGCATGCTGCTTTCTAGTGCGGTAATGGCAACCGCCGCTGTGCTTCCCAATTTCTCAGGAAGATATCGAATCCCAACCTCCTATGAATCCGCCGTCCTGGGCCGGCGCATCCTGGCGCTCACTCCCATTGGCACGATCTCAACCGTCTTCCCCCCAGACGAGAGCAAGGTCACAAACATACATGATCCTTCGGAAACAATTTTCGAGCGCAGCCCCACCGGCCTCGGAGGTATGCCCTACAGCCTCATGGAGTACATCGCAGACTGCGAGGACGACGACCTAGGCAACCCGACCATCCTCGCCGTGACCATCGGTACTACGTTCCGCAACGTCGCGGCCGGAAGCAACGTGAGCTTGGCTGTGCAATGGACGCCGCCACATCCTCCGGTGAAGCGCATCAGGTCAGAGAGGAAGTCATGGTTTTCCTACCTTGGGTTAGGCACCCAAAAGGATGATGAGGAGTATGATTCCGATTCCGATTCGAATTTGGACGGGGAGAGTTATCATCATCTTCAACATGATGAGGAGGACGATGATCATCACCATTCTCCATCTCTCCCTTACTCAGCTGCTAACTTACCGCGTTTCTCTCTCATCGGTTATCTGGAACCGATCCCCGATGGTGATGATCTCAAGGGCGAAGTGGGCAGCAAGCTGGCGTCATGCTTTGTTCGGACCCATCCGGATGCGAAGTATTGGCTCCCCGGCAACAAAGTGCATGAATCGCACTTTGTCCGGATGGTCGTTCAGCATGTCTATTGGGTTGGCGGGTTCGGTGACCGGGCGTATATCGGTTGGATCCCCATTGAGGAGTGGTAAGTGACCTAACTTGGGTGTTCTGTGGGCTAGTCAAGGCTAGCTCCCCGTTTTCTTTGTCTTGTGCAGTTTTGATGAGGAACGTGCTGATCACAATGATAGGCGTAATGTTACTCGCAAGGAGTGGGAAAAGGTAAGGCTTCCAGGCGAGAAGAAGGGATGGAAGGAATGGTCGGCTCCGAGCGACCTCTAGAGTCTTGAGTTGCATCCATGATTGAGCTCCGTTGGCATTGTCTGGGTCATGATTCAAGGTTTCAAGTACATGATTCGCATAACTTTGGTAAGCGTATAATCAAGGATGGCCAACAGGTTGTATGATTACATTCTCCCGAGTTTTTACTACTTGCCTGTTTTCGATGCTCTCGTTAGGCTTAATGATCATACCTTAAATCATCAAGATTACTTGAAATGCTCAGCATGTGAAAGTTCAATTACAACTTTTGGCTACCGAAATTGGCACCGAGGGTATCAAACAAAACACATCCAGACATAGAAAACAATTGGTTCAGCGACCCTATTTCTCCTCCCAGACTTTGAAATTACCGAAGACCCAGCCAATTCCCCATTCAGTCAACCCGAATAATTACCTTCCATCCCAGCGCTCCCGCTTCCCGAATCGCACACGCCAGACATCCCCTCCTGCGACGGCTGATCAATGCATTCCATCCCTTCTCGGCACAGATCGCCCGCGCCAGAACCTCCATATCCGATCCAAATTGTCTACGCCTCGTCTCGGAGTGCATCTTCTGGGAAGCACTCTCGAGAACACTGGCAAAGTTGCTGCCACTTGGCTCCGAACTGCTGGTTTCGACTCCGGCATTCAGAGGAGTTGGGATAGTAGAGCCAGAATCTGACCGGCTGACGACAGGCGAGAGAGGAATCTCGTGCTCTTGTGGCTGAGGCTGGAAGTTAGTGATGCAATCGATGACGAGGACTTTGGCGGCGTCACTGGCAGGGACGGGTGTGATGGTGGGGCGGTGGGTTGCGGAAGAGTAACTGGCCAAAAGCTCGTCGAGGGAGGCGTTTCGTTTGACTAGGAGCTCGGAGAGATGGAATACTGTATACGTGTAGTACTTGTGGAGAGGATGGCCTACGACTTGTTAAGTTTGAATTCAAAAGAAAACATCTTTAGCGATCAGCACTTACCCACTACACTAGCAGTTCTTCCAGCCGGGTTGCCAGTGCCATCGAGATCGACTTGGCGGATTGTAGGGCTGGATGGTGACTTCATGATCCTAACATGCTGCGAGGGCACGCATGGATGAGCTGTTACAAAATAAATGTCCTTGGACAAGGAGAATGTATGCTTTGCCCTGTCCCCGGAATCCAGATCGGTTACTTCGAAAGTAATGGAAGCAGCATAGGTCTGAAATTCCTGGGCTTGATCCGTCCCTGTAGGCGCGATTCCGTACCGCTCTATTGATGTGGTCGACACAGCATTGGTCGCAGGATGCAACGTAAGCTTAGTGAGCCTGATGTCAATGACAGGAGGAAGCTTATCACGGTAGACATTTTCGGTCGGAATGACGAAATCAGCTGGCAAAACACCAGCTGGATCAGACCGAGCATTCCCGAGGACATGGGATTCTCTTTCAATGGTCTGCTTGGCCCAGAGTCGAGCCTTCTTGTCAATCTGGAGTTTATCCTCTGCATCCGAGTTAGCACGTAAGGTAGCTTTGTGCCAAGCGGCAGAGTCCACTTACCTTGAAGTTCTTCAGCTGCAATATCAACCCATCCATCAGCACGACCCTGGGGGATCACATCACTGGAGATCCAACCCATGCATTCAACGGCGCCCTTTCCAGCAGCGAGGACACGGCCCACAACACACGAAGTGCTCCAGAAACTCTTGCCTGAATAAATAAGCCCTCCGGAAAGGATTGCAATAATCCCTAGTTTCGACCTTGCCTCCGGATCGTTCTCAAGTAAGGTTGCCATCAAGAAATGGCACAGAGCTTCTCCCGGCAGAATCATACCAGAGAGGTAGCTCTTGGAAAGCCACCCGCCCTCCTGAAGATTAGCTGCAATCTTCCTCCGCCGGGCCCGAATATGCTTTGATTGGCTCTGAGAGTTATTCGAATGACGATGATGGAGTGCATGATGGCTGTCACTGCGAGAAGGGTCCAAAAGAGAGGTGTTGATAGGAATACCTTCCGCTACGGCGTGGCAGTTCTGCGAGATTTGTGATGCATGAGACTCGATACCTGGCCAACGAAGACGTTTGGCAAAGTGAGTTAGGCCACGGATCTGGCGCTGGATGTGCTTTCCCCTGATTTCATAGGTGGGGGGGCGACTATGATGCGAGTCGTGATCCCGGCTCAATGACATGCGCTTGGTGAGTGTTGCAAGCCAACCAGACGGTTTCTCTTCAGCTGCAGCTGGCTCAGCTGGTTCGCTCTTTACGATCTCGATATTCTCAAGCCAAACTCTGGCTAGAATTAGAGACCACTTCACCGTCTTGTTTGCCTCCTTTTCAAACCGATGGACCTCAGCTGGCCTAATGCTCTCCGTGCCAAGCTCCTCGCCCTCTGTGATGGCATCCAGCCTGACGAGCAATTCACAGGCGAGCAAAATCTGGAGTAACAGCCAGTACCTCTCCTCCTGGAAATCGGCTGCCGCCTCTGCTGGCCGATCTTGGGAGAAATCCACTCCTTCGCTCACTCCCGGAACGCTCCAGAGTAACTGTCCCAGACGAATGCGCCACTCGACATGAGAAAAGTCGATCCACACATTTGGAGTGGCAAGGATCTTGACCAGAGCCATAATTTGTACAGCCAAGCTATATGGGTCCCTGTGGTCCAGTACCTTGGTAGGCGGGTGAAGAAGGTGCAGGAATAACTCATTATAAAGTTCACTTGTGAGTCGCCTCTCACGAAGATGTTTTTCGGTGTACCTCTTCCCGTTCTTGATGAGCTGTTCCATGATGACTGTCTCATCTACACTTCGGAGACCATCCTTGGATGTGAGCATCTTCTGGCGCTGCTCGGCCACGGCATGCGGCCTGGCAGCCAGGCTCTCGAATCCCCACTGCTCTTCCTGCAAGGAATCAGCAACCCCCAGTTCGAGAGCTGCTTGATAACCCAGACTGCCCTTTTCGAGCCCAAACATACTAAGCATGTTAGGGCGCTCACGGCACCGGGGATAGAAGTGAGCCCGTCGCTTTTCTTCAGAAGCTCTCTGGGAAGCTGATCGGTCGGGGTTGACATCTCGGGTGATGTGCGGCCAAGCTGTAATCGAGCCCCATGCTTTATCCTCGATTTGAGTGTGGTCGGTAAGGTCCCGGATTTCCAGTGCCTCATCCCATGGGAAGGCCACTGAGGGATGCGGGGCTCCGGTGTAGTGACCCTCAGAGCGGGCAAAGTACTGCGGCGCTCCTGAGAAGAGCTTCTCGATCTCTGACTCGGTGAGGTTCGCCATGATGCGGGGTACTTTGATGGTTGGTCTAACAGGCGTGCCCCGTGCCTGATCGCTGCCAGGGGGAGGAAGTGAAGGAAGAGGCTTGTTGTGATTAACAGGTCTTCGCGGTGTCTGAGGAGTTGATATTGATGGCTGTGAGGTCTGTTGTATTATTGGCGGCAGTCAGTCAGTTGCATGTGATCATGGTTCCTTGAGTGAGAGAATAAGTGAGGCCGTTAGGGCTCTCAAAACCCTCAGGAGCTCCATTGAAACTCAGTAAGAAAGTTAGGGTAGGTAGGCAATTGTGAGAATGGCGGCTGGAGTGTCAATGTGCCAGGCTAGATCGTACGAGCAGGTGCACGTTCAATTCCGTGGTCACGCGGCTTCATTCTTCCAGGGTGACGACAGCCGCGGGACTCCCCCTGTTGGGCTCCTCCAAATCTGTTGGCGAGTATTGGCGAGGGTGCACTTTCCCCATTCTGAGCGGCACGCAGCGCAATTGACACTGTCATCACATTGGAGGGCCGCATCTGGCAAGTGGGCGTTGTCGCATGCAATTGTGAAAAAGATGAATGTAAAATTGGTTGCAAACGCTCATGAGGCATCCATGGAACTCACTTCATCAACAAGCACAAGGGGCCAGGGGCTGGTGTTGCCCAGCGTGGAACAACGACTTACATGCAACTGCGGCTGCGGCTGCGGCTTCAGCACTCCCTGACCGAGCCCTGGCTGTGCTGGCCTCTGCGCTGGCGGCTGTGACTTCGGGGCCGTTCCCCGCTGAGGGGCTGCTGGGGCTGTTTGTTGCTTCCCGGTAATTCGACTTTTGAGGTTGTACAAAAACTCTCGGTTGAGACCGCGTCGTGCTTTCGTTTCATTCTCGTCCACGTCTTTCTTCGTTAGCTTGCTCTCGATCATCGACTTAGATTTGATGTGGCGACCCCTGGCATCCTCTCGCCGTGTGGAGCTGGAAGTGTTGACGTCATCTTGGCTGCTGCGTCCCTGGTGTCCTTTGTATGTCAGAGGAGACCGTCGCCAAATCCAAAGGGAAGAAGACATTCTCGATGTATGCCCTAAGATCCGGTCTCGGTGCTTTGTCTCATTACGAAAACAGGTACAGAGTGTGTGGGGGTCGAGTGACCAAATCAGCCCTTGTAGCTGTACAATCTGCTTGATAGAAGGCGATTTTAAAGGTCGGCCTTTCGCGCCAGACGCTTCTCAGTTGTGTTCCTCTTCAGCAAGCGCTTCGTCCGTGAAACTGAAGATCAAGAGGGACAACAATCACGGTTCAGTTCGTCTAAAGCCGAAGGATATTTAGTCGAGTACGGCCCGGATTTGACCTTTGAGTTACTCGCTGGCGGCCCGCGCGGCGCGAAGAGTTCAATGCTAGTCCATACGTGATTCAGAACTCTAAATCGACCAGAGCCAGCAACCAACAGCAGCTATGCGTTTTTATCCATCATAGACCCTCACCAGTGAACAATCAGCATCCACACCTCCGACATCCTGGAATGGAAAACAAAATTCATGCTGCATGATATCTGCCGCCAACACTGGTGTTACGGTGGACCCTACTGACCGCTGCCTGTCACACCAAGCTTTCCGACACCCCACCAGACCATGTGGCGGGGCTGCGGAGATTTCGTGACGAGCTGGGTGGGTGTGTCTCGAAATTGGAATCTCTGGTACGATATTGGGCCAAAAACTGAGCTCTTCCGTGGGCTATTTGGTGCATTACTGAACGGTGGCCCGCCCTATAAAACGGCGGGTGCCTTAATTGGAGGGGTACTTGTCGGCGGCTTTGTTGCAACGTACAACGGTTATAGACCGCCATCCATCGCCGACCGCCAAGCCTCCCCTGCCGATGTCTGGAGCGACGGCAAACCCGAGCCGCAGCGTTCTGTTTCAACCGTTGAGCCAGACTCATCGTGTTGTGCATGTCCACAAATCAAGCTTTCGAACTCCTGGAAAGCAGTCCCATACTACCACTAGTCCCAAACATAGGTACGCAGGTTGTAGTATACGAGTGTGCTCTCAGAACGCCACTTTGGTAATTGTAACCGAAAAAGAACCCATGGTGGAACTATCGTCATTCTGTGGGTATCATGGCCGTCTCTGTAAAAATAAGAAACCTTTTGGCAACATGCCAGCATACTTTGTTCCGGCTGGCAGGCAGTCCATCCTGCTCTGCCTCCACGAGGAAGGCGGCAAGAGGTCAGTAGCATCTCTTGGACCACTGACAAAGATGGCAACATATCCTCGTGTGTTGCGGGAAGTAGGCACGACAGCTCATGCCGAAGACGTGTCGTGGACCACAATGAGCAAATATTTCGGGTCTGGAACAATGACAAACTCCTGCCTTTTGGTTCGTAAACGCAGGAGTCTCATTTCATCCTGCAGAAGATCAGCCCCACGCGTTGGGTCACAACAATTCTCAGCGGCACAGCATACCTCAGCATCAAGCTCCTCCACAAGGCCGCCTGCAGTGTTGACAAAATTCCACACCAATGCGGCGACTTCCCCCACATCTTGGTTTTGGTTGGAATTGCTTGCATCGCCTTCGCCCGAGAAAGCTCCGGCCGCCGGAGCCGGTGACGGAGACTCAGTTGAAGATCCGGTCGGCTTTGGTTTGCGAATGGTCCCAACTTGCCCCGTTGTCTTGAGAATCGTCCCAGAGGCACGATCGAGGACAATTGCAGCTTTAACTCCGGGCTTTTTGGAAAGCCGCCCCAAACTTTCCTCGAGAGCATCAGGGCCCGTAGCCTTGCGGGTACTGATTGTCAGCCATGTAAGAATGCCATACTCGACAAGAGGGAGACATACCAACACAGGATCTGAGACTGTAGCCATTATGGATTTTTTAAGATTAAAATAAGTCCAAGATCTAGGTTTTCAAGCAGACATGAAATGGCTCAAACCAAGTGATACTAAAATGGTGTTGATGAAGTGAGATGACTTGTTGAAAGAGATCACCTGCGCATGCCCAGCCAGCTTGTGCCGACAGGCCGTCCTGCACTCCTGAAGGTGACGGGCCCCACTTTGATCTCTTGGCGTGGGGTGGAGACAGGGGCTACCAGGCAGAATGCAGATTCTGCCGTCTTACACCGCCAAAATTTGGAACTCATTCAACGTTCAACGTCTTCAACCTTGGTGTGAGTGAAACGGGTGGTCAGTAGGTTTGGCATAATCAATCAGTCAATCGGTCACCTAATCACACACTCCACCATGGGCTCCAGTTCAAAGAAAAAGAAGGAAAAGCAAAAAGACTTTCAGGTTTGGTCACCAGCTCATGGCTTTGTTAGACAAGTTGCTGAATAGGCATCTCTCAGAAACCAAAGTTGAAAGTCGGCAAGCCGAAGCAAAAGCCTTCCAATTTCACAGACACTAGCTTCAAAACGAAATGTATTTGCCTTGACCTTTAAGGGCAGACATGATTTACATTGCTAACTAGAATTTAGCTATTGTCGTCAATCAGCAAACCCTTACAACAGAGGGCTTAGATTCAGCAGAACTGTTCAAACAGAACTTGACACTTGCCGTCAATGCCAAGTCCGATAACCAAAGACGAGATGCGCTGGCATATGTCACAAACCAACTTTCGGCCAACCCAGCAAACAATCCAGTCGGGACTGTGGGTGTCTTAACGAAGGTGCTCCCTTTATTAACGGACGGTGCCTCTTCAGTGCGCGTGCAACTTCTCAAGCTCTTTCGGACATTACCCCCACAAGAAGTCAGACCGCATGCTGAAAAAATCCTCCTGTACATTCGAGGTGGCATGACACATCTGTCAAATGACGTTCGCACAGATACCCTGAATGTTTTGGATTGGCTTCTTGAAGTCGCTGGGGATGAGGTCGTCTCCTGTCCTGGGGGTTGGTTAAAAACTCTGAACAGTTTCAGCTCAATGCTTGGCTGGAATCCCAATGTCTCCTCAGCTATGACGACAAAGGGCTGGACTTCTGCGCCAAAGGCAACCTTGGGAATGAAAAAGGGTCCCGAATCACAGGCAAAACAGATACAGGTTCTTGCGAAGTTTCTTCAAACTGGCTTTCGCCCAGAGGAGCCCCTACCTTACAAGCCAAGAGCCTATTGGGATAATATCTACCGCCTGCCCACAACTCCTAATCCGTTTGCTTATCTGAATCTCTTTGGTCTGCCCAGGGATGAAGATAGCGAGATGTATCCAGACAGGATGTCTAGGTTGCGTGTATTCGACATGAAATGGAGGGCAGCAATCACATCTGGCATGGAAACTGCAAAGAAAGAGGGCGGCACAGTGGGCAGAGCTGCAGCAATCTTGGATAAGGCGCTGAAGGCCAGCCTTGAATCAGATGGGTCTATGCAAGTGAACTGAATCCTTTAAAATTCTACATGGTTTGGCGAATGGCGTTTGGGCAAATGCCATGATATGGGAATGTTTTCTCTATTTGAGTTATATGCATGTTAAGTTTTTTATAGTTTCCTGGGACTCTAAAGAGGTAACAGTAGCTGATTGTACCTTAACAGACATAACTTGTGCTTGGCCATTCCTCTGGATCATTGTAAATGTTAAGATCTAATTGTATCCAACCTTAATCAGCACTCTTGGACTCCTGCTTGTAGCGCATGTGATCAACTTCCTCTTCCAAATGGTGGTGAACATCTTGAGCATTTGTTGTTCTGGACTCCTAGACCACTTTTCTCTCGAGAAGCTCCTGAGCAAGCAATGCAGCTGGCTGGGGAAAGCGGGACAACACCTGATCTCAGGGCAAGCACTCCTCTAAGGAGACATGGACATACTGATGTCGTTTGATTTTTCGTCTACATGCCAATCTGCTCTCTGCCCTTACTGTTTCCTAACATCTTTCCTACCAATGCTTTGTCCCCGCTTCTCTTCCTTTGCACAGCATTTATAACCACTCACCTCCCGAGTCCCTGAGAAATGTTTCTCAGGTCTCTACGGGTTCAGGATGTGATGTTTGTCTTCTTCTTCCTCCAATCACATGCATTGAAATATGCAGTTCCTCCAGAACAGATCGCGGTCTGAATTCTGAAAGGCGCCCAGGGAGGAAAATTTTTGGGGGGAAGCCACTCAAGAAGGGCCAAGTCAGACTCACTTAGAAGGAGCCCTCCAACCGAGAATCCTTATTCCAAGCTATAAACACCCACAAGGCTTTTGCTTCTCCCACTTTCTTTCTTTCCACCCACCGTGGGCGTCAGTCGACTTGGATGCAGGTTATGAGCTTCCAACGGCCATCTCCAGCACAATCACCACCTGTTTGCGTTACGAAGTATTGTCCTGCTTATCGATCATCTGACAGTTATATTATCCATGAACCCCATCATTAAATTCGCTTCCTCTTCCTCTGCTTTCATTCTCCTTGACATCTCTAGACTTCAAGCCCTCAGAATCAAGCTTCACGTTAGTATCCTTCCAGTTACTGTCTTCAACATCATATCTTTTTTTATCTTTTTTGCACTCTCCTACATTCCAACTCCGTTCACCTTCCTTTTGAAACGCTTCACTATCCCCTACCCGTCTGTCACTCAGTCAAGCTCACGGAAAGCCATGTTTCTTTGGCTGTCTTATTTCTGATTCAGTTGCTACCTCTCTTCCCACTTTTCCACCCAAAAGATCTTTCCTGTTCCCATCTTTTCCTTTCTTCCATTCCCTCTCATACAAGCAAGAAACTTTCTGTGCCTGTGTTTTTGCAGGCGCGAGCTAATTCCCGTGACATTTTTGCTTTTGCTATTGTCATTTCCTCTTGATGGGTTTTCCGCGACAACTAACTTTTCATTTAACTAGGTTCTCTGCCAAAATGACCGCTGACGACCGGAACACCGCGTCTCAGGGCTAGGGCACTGCTGGCCCTGATCATAAAAGTGTTTTTAAAACTGCTGATTTCGAGGACGCACTTAAGTTCGTTCAAGATGCCACTTTGGACAATAAAATGGAAAATATGACAGGTTGAATCGAGAAGACCCCGTATGACTATTCTGCTTTCGCGTCCATCTTTGATACCAACTGGGCGTGCAACGCGAAAGTTTAGTGGTTGCAACCGCAAACTACCTTCACTTTATTGGCATTGCTGACTGGTTCTCTTAGTGGGATGGTGAAATCGGCGACATCGGCCCTGGGTTCCCTGAGCTGGAAAAGGAGCTCTTTGGTAATGCCAAGTCTCGCAACGCCGACAAAGAAGGCGTCGACTTTATTGCGGATGTTTCTCAGCTCATATTTTGTTGTTCTGACAGCTGACGCCTTCCTTAGCATTAACGAGACCCGCTTGTACCGGGATGGTCTGGTCCAGATTAATCCGGTTGCTAGCTTCGAGACTGTAGGCCTACATCCGGCCATGCTCAAGAACGTGCAGCTCTCTAGTTACGATATTTCTACGCCCATGTGAGTCTCCACGACAACTTGTTGAGCTTAATCAAAACTCTAACCTGATTTAACAGTCAGCGCTATTGCCTGCCAGCCATTCATCTTGGCTACGATGTGATTGCCATTGCCCAGACAGGTAAGCGAAAGGAATTCTGCCTTCCCAGCACCAGACAATATCTGCTAACATTCGAGAACTCAGGCTCTGGCAAGATCGCAGCTTTTCCCATTCCAATCATCAACAAGCTAATGGGTAAAGTCAAGAATCTCACTTGCCCCCCCCCCCTTCACCCGCGTCCGAATCCTGCTGTTTTCAAGCTTGGTATCGACAAGGTCCGTGCTGAGCCTCTTGTTGTTACTGTCTGCCCGAGCCGTGAGCTTGTTGTACAGATCTTCAGCGAGACACGCCATTCTGCTATCGGGCGATGCTTCGCCCCTACGTCGTCTACGGGGGCGATTGACTTCGTGATTAGGAAGCCCAGCTTCAGTGGAGTTGCGATATTCTCGTCGGCACTCCTGGCCGCTTGGTGCATCTCATGGAGAAGCCAAAAGTTTTGACCCTTCGGCGCGTTTGCTTCATCGTCATTGACGAAGCCGATGAACTGCTCCAGGAGGACTGAAGGAGGAGCTGTACAAAACTATGGCCGGTGGTGGTACGTTTGAGCCTTTCTCATGCCTATTCCCTCGGAGTTTTCTAACATTTATCGCAGAGCAGGAGGATACTAACATCACCTTTATGTTGTTTTCTGCCACATTTCCTAAGGCCAGCCACGAGTTGGCGAAGGCTCACATGGCGGACACTCATGTCCGCCTGCGCTTTGCCGAGCCGGAAGCACTCACCGCAATATTCGCCAGAATATCATCGAAGTCCAACCCTGCTGGAAGGGCAAGGCGCTTATGGATTTGGTCAACTCGTGTCCGCCGGCGAGAACCATCATTTTTGTCAATTCCGAGCACACTGCTGAGGAACTTGACGATTCTCTCTACGATCAAGAGTTCCCCTGCACCTCGTTGCATTCTAGACGTACACAACATGAGCACGAGGCTGCTATGCGTCGTTTTTTGGAGTGGCAAGTACCCGATCCTCATCGCTACCGCCCTTGGCTCCGGAGGACTTTACGTGCGCAATGTTTTGCATGTGATCAACTAGATCAACTACGAACTTCCTTCGGAGGACTGCGGTGGCATTGAAGAGCACATGCATCGCATTGGTAAGTCTCATTCTCTTCCCTTGATGTGATGTTTAACAATGCTGACCTCAATTGGTACAGGTCGAACTCGACTCTGCCCTTGCCCCAACTAGTGGGGATGTAAGGCTTCCAAAAGTCGGGAATTGGTTGCTTGCTTTCAAGTAGGGTGCGAGTAAGCAGCGATGCGAGCGGCTTATGTATCTCACAGCTGTAGAAAAAAAGAAGCCAAGCTACGATGGCCGATGTGGCCAGTTCAATGACAACGACTTTGAGGAGGATGTTACAGCGGGTGGGTATGCTGATGACGCTGGCAACTGTGATAATGGAATGGCTCTGGAGATGATTGGGGTGGTCAGGCTGACAACACCGCCGCTGAGCAGGTCGCCGACACCACGGACGGCTGGTGAAGGCGCCTAAGTCGGACATTGTTTTGCGATGGGTTAGGCTTGTGTATATGTGGATATCTGGGGCACTTTCTGGCGAGACAGTGCAGTCTATCGATATAAGGTAGTTATAATCTTTTCAGATAGCTGGTATAGTAGAGTAATTGATTTGTCCTGGATTGATGAGCACAGTTAATGAGTTTTGATGAAAAACGGGCTCAATCGCGACGAGGGCGATGCTATACAGGTGAACAGATGACTCAAGGATTATCCATTTCCCTATATACGCTAGTGGTGATAGTGGAAGCAGCCAACACCGTGACTGATAGCTCTGGGATCAATACCTTGATGTCGCAGACGACAAGCGCCAGGCTCTTAGAGGGAGCGCCTGCAGCTGCAGAACCTTGGGCCGTATGAACATAATAAAGGTGATAATACCAAACACGACACAGAGTATGTTCACAAAGTGATAACCATCCCGCTGCATCTCGCAAATTCCACCGCCAGCGACGCAGCGCTCCTTCTCGCTCTGGACGCTGCAGCTAAAAGGCTCCGTTACCAGGGGGCCCTTGAGCTTAGCAAGGTCGGCAGCTGGATTGGGAAAACATGTAGCGCTGGTAAAAGCATCGACCATGCGCAGGACAAAGTATCGCGGGAATGTTCCACCCAGATTACACACCGTCGCCAGCAAAGTCATGTATGTCCCGCCAATTACCGGGTCAGCTATCCGCGCATGGAAGGCAGCGACCGCCACGAACATGATGGTGTTAGTAAACGTCGAAAAGACATGCTGCGCGATGACGACGAGCAAGTAACCTGTCGTGACGCCTTCGGCGGGAAAGGCCGCCACAGTTAGCTGCGCCAACACAGCGGCCAGCAGCCGGCCCATGAATCCCCAGCACCAGAGGCGCATGGGCGTGAATTGTTGCGACCATTTCCCCGCGTAGTAGCCTACGCCGATTTCGAAGGGGAAGTCGATTAGCACGGTTAGGGCCATGTTATCCGTGCCGAAGCCCTTGTCGAGCAGCTTGAGGGAGGTGACGCCGTCGTTGGCTTGGAAGCCTATCTTTGCGATGAGATGGACCAGGATGATGGATTGAATGTTGCGGAGTTTGAGCACGCCCCACATGATTTTGTAGACATCCCAGATACCATCTTCGTTGTGTGTGCGTTCTTCGCGTTTGAAAAGGAAGAGGCCGAGGGTAACAGCGATGTAGGACCATCCCCAGAACGTGAGGTAGCCGGAGAGGGAAATGAGGCCTGTGTCGAGGGGTTCGGAGCGGAACCAGCGGTTGGCGAAGTCCTTGGAGTTGAAGGCAAGGAAGACGGTGTAGGAGAGGAATTGCCCGGCTGTGAGGCCTACGGTTTGGGCGGTCGAGGCGTAGGAGACGTTGCCGGGCGTGAGGAGGGTCAGGGCCCAACCGTCGACGGCGATGTCTTGGGTTGCGCACATGAGCACGAGGAAGAACCACCATCCGGTGAAGGCCCAGACGGAGGGACCGTCCGGCTTGCCGGTTGTTTGCATCATTTCTTCGGCGTGGGAGCCGAGGAGGAGCATGCCAATGCCAGAGAGGAGCTGGATGGGCAAGATCCAGCTTTTGCGCCGGCCTAGCTTGGGGGACCAGACTGCATCGACGATGGGGGACCAGAAGAGTTTCAGGGAGTAAGGGTATGAGGCGAGGGAGAAGACGCCGATCTCGCTGTAAGAAAGATGGTTTTTAAGCAGGAAGGGCACCGAGCCGGTGGCAAGGCCGAGCGGGATGCCTTGGAGGAAATAGAGGAGGACAAGCAGGCCAAAGTTACGCTGGTCCTGCTTGGGGAGGTCGAAAAAGCCATGGTTGTTGAGGGAGGGGGATTTGGGGGGGACGGCGGGGTCGTCGTCGAGGGTAAAGGAGTCGCGGGTCATGAGGTGGGCGACAGCGCCTTCGGAGGTGGACGTCTCGTGCGCGACGTTGCGGCGCTGGAGCTCGACTGTGGTGTTCATGTCGGCGGCTGTGGTTGTACTCGTGGCCTCGCCGTTAACTTTCTTTCCTGATGCGCGGCCCAGCGAGCCGGAACCGTTAAATTTTGGAGGCGATTTGGCGCGGCGGGACTTGGTACCCATGGGACTGGCTACTCGTGGAGCACAATGAGTAGTGAGGTAAGAGGATGGCTATTGAGGCCGTTGGTCGGGACTGCTCTGCAGTGCTGCACGGACAACAGATGCGGCGGGATGGACTGCGGACTCGAAGAGATGTTGCTGACTCGGGGATCGGGCAATTGTATACGTGTATAGACGTTTTTTGGAAAAAAAATAAAAATAAACAAATAAATAAATAAAATAAAAAAAAAAACTCGGGGGGAAGGACAGGAGGAGCAGTGATCTCAGGGTTAAGTTGTCTGTTGTCCAGGTTGCGGCTAAGACGGGTTGAGCGAGGGACAAAGAAGTAGCTGGAACGTGGAAGGTTGGTGCACAGCAAGATTAAGACTAAAGAACGAATGTGACCTTTCAGAAGCTGCCGGATGCAAGGGCAGCAACGGCGACGATGTGGCCGGTGGGAGGGCGGGAGCGAATGCAAGATCTTGGAGTTCCAGGGCTGAGGCTGATGGAGGCTGAGAATGCGATCGGCCACGTCGCTGTTTGGACAACGAATGCTGAATGGACCCGACAATCTGGAGGAGCCCGCCCCTTGAGCTTCAGCGCAAAAACGCCCCGTTGCAGCCTGGAACGGCCGGGGTAGTGGAGTCTCGGGGCTTAGCGTTCTCCACTCGCAATCTGCGAATCTGACTTTGGCGGATCGTTGTCGATACAGACAGGTTAAGGTTTTAAATTGAAAAGACCACAATGGCATTGTGGTATTCGAGATGAAAGGTTTCGTCTCGAGTGTTTTAAGATGTCCAGTTTTGCAGGGCTTGCGGCGCAAAACCCGAAATATTCTGGTGGCCCGCACGTTGCGTCAGGGTTGCCTGTTTGGGCATCGCATTGCGGGATCTTGTCAGCGTGGGCTGCCGAGACGGCGCTGCAGCCGATGCCAAGACGCGCAGCACATGGCCCAGCAGGGGGTTTGATCTCACTGTGAGCTGCGCTTTAACATCAACAAACATCAACGCGCTGGACTTCACATCTAAGATCTGAGACCAAGTGGAGTTGACCTTTTGGTCACGTACATTGCGAAAAATCAATTCTTGTTCAACCATCTTCTCATTAAATAGGTATCCCGCACCCTTCGAAAGACCCTTACAGTGTGGATAAACACAGTATTTCCATCGCGACGCGTTCAACACTCAAAGTCGCTTAGAATGTCAACCTCTCTTGATGACGAGATCGAGGCTCTCCAAGCCAGAGGTACCATCCTCACCCAAACATTTCAATTTTTGAAAAAAAAAAAAACGAAACTAACAACACTCTAGTTAACACCCTCAAATCCCATCTCCGTATCCACACCTCAACGCTCCTGACTGCCCCCTCAACCCTTTCTCTCATCACCAGCGACCGCCAACTCCAGTCCCAATCCTCACTCCAACAAGCTCACACCCAACAATGCCTCTATCGCGCCTGCGCCAGCATCACAACCTTCCGCACGCGCGACCCCGACCCGCGCGCCGTTGACTCTGGCTCTCTCCTAGGCCTCCGCATCGAAGTTGTCTCGCGTGGGAAGTTCCTCCGTCCATATTATGTAATACTTAATCGGCCATGGAGGGGACATAGACATCATCTGAGAGTGCATCGGCACACGCTACCTGCGTGTGTGAGCGTGGGGGGGTTAGCGGCGAGGTATCTGCCTGCTCCGATTGGGGGGGATCAGGATGAGGATGGGGAGGGAGAAAAAGGGAAGAAGCAGGATCTGGCGAGGTTTGCGAGGGCGTTGAGGAGGGAGGTTGTGAGGTATCATAATCGACTGGGGGTCGTTGCGGATCTGAGGAGAGCGGCCGAGCTTGCGGGGAAGAAAAACCAGGAGGATGATGAAAAGGGGGAAGAGCAGCAACGGAAGAGGGAGAACATGAGGTTGGTAGATATCAGACCGGCAGATGTGGAGGCTAAGCAGATCGCCATTGAGTGGGAGGATGGGAGGACAGGGAGGTTGGTGATGGATGATGATGGGGAGATTGTCAAGTTGGTGATTGTGGGGGAGAATGGGAGGGATCATGAGGCCAAGAGGGATTTGCTAGGGGGAGCGCGGCGTGTAGAGGACGTGGTGAAGCGATTGGCGGCTATTAGTTGAGGGCTAGACCATGAAAGCAACGGGTTGTTGAAATGATCGGCCACAAACAGCAACCAAACGAGGCTAGTGTGGCTGGGCAGCAGTTTTCCCATGGAGAAAACCAAGGTGTTTAGCCGCCAACAAAGGTTCCCTAGCCTTGGTTACCCCGGAACCCCCATTCTTTGATATTCCTCTTGACAACCTCACCGTAGGGTAGGACCGGACCCTTAAAACAGCCTGTTTCGCTCTCGTCGCTCTCGCCTCTCCCCTCCCGACCAGCGAACGATCCACGGCGGTATGACTCCACACCCCCCAACCTGTCAATCATCCATAACTTCTCTTGCAATCTACCCCAGCGCTTTTGCAGCGTCATAACAAGCCCGAGAATATATTATCTCACACCATCATCTCAGCGGGTCACCAATGCCAATCTCGCCCTTCACCACGCATGCGGCACGGCAGACGACAGCAGGTGAGAGGACGGCTTGGCACAATATGGCAGGTGGCTTTTTTTTTTTTGGTTGCCTCTCTGGCCAACCTGACTCCGGCATAAGAAAACCTGCTCTTCCGCCTCCAACGTGCATCCGTCCCTCCCCCACTTTTTTTTTTTTAAAAA